>ERZ795056.444-NODE-444-length-52815-cov-55.705118_pt1 | contig 52815 bp, 45 predicted proteins | sample MGYA00375140_ERZ795056 | MGnify/ENA primary metagenome ERZ795056 (study PRJEB30185, sample SAMN05720227) | activated sludge metagenome | isolation source: Anaerobic digester | place: USA | collected 2015-03-09 ...
TGCAGCGTCCGTCCGGAATGACGGTAACGAAGCGATGGCAAACTAGGAATATGAGTGAGAAACGCAGGACATTGCTGATCGTTGAGGACGATCCCGCGCTGCAGAAGCAGATGCGCTGGGCCTTCGACCAGTATGAAACAGTGGTTGCGAACAATCGGGAAGAGGCCATCGCCCAATTGCGAAGGCACGAGCCTGCCGTGGTCACGATGGATCTCGGACTTCCGCCGTTTCCCGATGATGTGACCGAGGGCTTCCGCCTTCTCGGCGAGATCCTGGCATTGGCGCCAGACACCAAGGTCGTCGTCCTGACCGGGCAGCACGATAGGGAAAACGCCGTTCGCGCAGTGGGGATGGGGGCATACGATTTCTTTGCCAAGCCCTTCGAGCCTGAGCTGCTGTCCTTGACCCTCGACCGTGCGCTGCGTCTCTACGATCTGCAACAAGACAACCGCCGCCTGAAGGTCCAGCAGGGCAGTGCCCTGTCGGGCGTGATCACGCGGGATGGCGGGATGCTCAAGTTGTGTCGGCTGATCGAGCGTGTGGCTTCTGCAAACGTGACGGTGATGCTTCTCGGAGAGAGCGGGACCGGCAAGGAGGTGCTGGCCCGGGGGCTGCACGAACTGTCGCCTCGCCGTAACGAGCGCTTTGTGGCGATCAACTGTGCGGCCATTCCCGAGAATCTTCTTGAGAGCGAGTTGTTCGGCTATGAGAAGGGGGCCTTCACGGGGGCCGTCAAGCAAACGCTGGGCAAGATCGAGGTAGCGAACAAGGGCACGCTGTTTCTTGATGAAATCGGTGATCTGCCGATGCCCCTGCAGGCAAAACTGCTGCGCTTCCTTCAGGAGCGGGTGATCGAACGTATCGGCGGGCGGGAAGAAATTCCCGTCGATGTCCGCATCGTCTGTGCCACTCACCAGGATGTGAAGGGGCTTATCCAGGCCGGGCGATTCCGCGAGGATCTCTACTATCGGCTAGCCGAGATCGTGGTGGATATTCCTGCATTGCGTGATCGCGACGGCGATGCCGTGCTGCTCGCCCATGCCTTCGTGCAGCGCTTTGCCAATGACCACGGGCGTGGCTCCATGTCGCTCACCGATGATGCGGTGCAGAGTATCGAGATGCATCGCTGGCCCGGTAACATCCGGGAGTTGGAGAACGCCATCAAACGTGCAGTGATCATGGCCGATGGGAACTGCATCACCGCCAATGACATCGGCCTGAATCAGGATGACAGCGATGAGGGATTGCAGGCCCTCAATCTCCGTGAGGTGCGCGAGGAGGCTGAGCGGCGTGCCGTCGTCCGCGTCATGGCCCGCGTGAATGGCAATGTGGCGCGTGCAGCCGAGGTGCTCGGTATCAGCCGTCCCACTCTCTATGATTTGATGAACCGTTTCGGACTCAAGAAAGAAATCTCAACGTGATTCAAGGATCCATGCCGATGCGTTCCCAGACCAAACAAAACCGGGTGCGGAACACCGCCGTCAGCGCCCTCTGTGCACTTCTGCTCGCGGCCTGCGGAGACAGTCCGGAGTCCATGCTTGCATCGGCCAAGGAGTACATGGCCAAGAATGATCGCAACGCGGCTTCGATCCAGTTGAAGAATGCGCTTCAGAAGAATCCGACTTTTGCCGAGGCGCGTTTCCTGCTGGGCAAGGTGAATTTCGATCAGGGCGACTATGCCGGCGCCGAGAAGGAGCTTTCCCGCGCCCTTGACATGGGCTTTTCACCGGATCAGGTTGTTCCGCTGCTTGCCCAGGCCATGCTTGCCAGTGGTCAGGGGCAGCGCATCATTACCGAATTGGGCAGCAAGGAGCTGAGCCAGCCTGACGCAAAGGCTTCGCTGATGACATCCAAGGGTTTTGCCTTGCTTCAGCAGGGCAAGCGCATTCCCGCCCAGGAGGAATTCACTGCGGCGATCAAGGCTTCGCCCGGCTTTCCGCTGGCACGAGTCGGGCTTGCCCGCATGCGTGCCCTTGAGCGGGATCTTGATGGTGCGATGGTAGATGTGGATGCGGTGTTGAAGGACTCGCCGAAGTTGGCTGAGGCCCATAGCCTGCGCGGAGATCTGCTGCTGGCCAAGAACAGGACCGATGAAGCCATTGCAGCCTATGAGGCGGTGATTGAGGCGAAACCCACCGAGATTTCCGCCCACCAGAGCGTGATCTCGCTACTGATCCGTGCCAACAAGCTTGAGGCTGCCCAGGCCAAGGTTGGCGCCTTGCGGAAGGCTGTGGGAAATCACCCGCTGGCGATCTACATCCAGGCATTTCTTGACGTGAAGAACGGCAAGAACAAGGAGGCCTATGAGGGTATCCAGCAGGTGCTGCGTGCTGCCCCCGAGTATGTTCCCGCGCTGCTTCTGGCCGCGACGCTGCAATTGCAGCGAAATGATTATTCCCAGGCACAGGAAAACCTGACCAAGGTGCTCGACAAGATGCCGGGCCATCTGTATGCGCGGCGTCTGCTGGTTTCCGCTTACCTGGGGATGCGTGAGCCGGGCAAGGCCCTTGAGTTGCTCCAGCCGCTGACCAAGGACCATGCCGAAGACGTCGCGGTGCTCAATCTTGCCGGGCAGGTGTACGCCATGAATGGTGACTTCACCCGCTCCGAAGAATACTTTGCGCGCGCGGCCAAGGCCGATCCCAATAACGCCCAGTACCGGACTCGCCTCGGTGTGTCGCGACTCGCCGGCGGCGAAACGGAGCGCGCCTTCCAGGATCTTGAGGCGGCCTCCGCACTGGATTCCGAGAACATCCAGGCCGACGTGACCCTGATCATGGCGCACCTGCGGCGCAATGAGACCGCCAAGGCCATGGCTGCGGTTCAGACCCTCGAAAAGAAGAAGCCCAACGACCCCGTCACCCACAACATGAAGGGTGGGGTGCTGCTTGTACTCAAGGACAACGCCGGTGCGCGCAAGGCCTTTGAGAGGGCGCTGGAGCTGAAACCGGACTTCCTGCCGGCGCTGAGCAATCTGGCCCGTCTTGATATCCAGGACAAGCAACTCGATGTGGCCCGCAAACGCTACGAAGGCTTCCTGTCCAAGAATCCAAGCCATGCCCAAGCCTATCTGCAGTATGCCGAGTTCATGGCGATGACGGGAGCTCAGGCCAAGGATGTGCAGACGGTGCTCGAGAAGGGCTTGGCGGCCAGTCCCACTTCGCTGCCGGTACGTCTGGCCCTGGTGCGCTTGCTTGTCCAGTCCGGTGATGCGAAGCGTGCCCTGAGTCTTTCCCAGGAGGCTGCCGCGACGGCTCCGGATGAACCTGCGGTGCTTGATCTTCTCGGTCGCTCCCAGGTGGCTGCGGGTGAAATGCAGCAGGCTCTTGCGACCTACGGCAAGCTTGCCGCCCGTGTTCCTTCGTCGCCCGTTCCGCTCGTCGCCATGGCTGATCTGATGATGAGCTCGAAGGACACCGCCGGGGCGGAGCAGAACCTGCGCAAGGCGCTGGCGATCAAGCCGGACTCGCTGGAGGCCCAGCAGCGTCTGGTCGCCGTTCTTCTGAACGACAAGCGGGGTGATGCCGCAATTGCGATTTCGAAGGACGTCCAACGCCAGCGCAAGGACTTGGCCATTGGTTACGTTCTCGAAGCAGAGAGCCTGCTCGCGATCGGCAAACGCGTAGAGGCGGTCAAGCTTTATGAGGAAGCCTACAAGCGTGAGAAGAGCCCTGCTTCGATCATTCGCCTGCACAACGCCCATCTCGTGGCCAGCCAGTCTTCGGAAGCCGCGAAGCTGGCGGCTGACTGGATCAAGGCGAATCCCAAGGATCTCACGGTCCGGACCTATCTTGCAGAGCGTAGTCTTGCTGAACAGAAGTACGATCAGGCCGTTAATCAATACCGTCAGATGCAGGAGATCGCGCCGAAGAATCCGATGGTGTTGAACAACCTCGCATGGGCGCTGGGCAAGCTCAATGACAAGAGCGCTGTGCAGATTGCCCAGGAGGCGGTGGCTTTGGCGCCAAACAGCCCCGTGGTACTCGATACCCTCGGCATGCTGCAGTTTGAAAACGGCGAGAAGGCCAAGGGCCTCGAGAATCTTCGCAAGGCGGTTAGCCTGGGTCCCAAGTTGCCCCAACTCCGTCTGAGCTTGGCCAAGGCGCTCGCGGCGAATGGCGACAAGGATGGAGCACGCAAGGAACTGGAGGAGGCTCTGAAAAATGCTCCGGAGAAAGCGCCGATCCGCAACGAAATCGACAAGCTCCGCGCCACACTTTGACTTTACGCATTTCCAACTTGGACTCTTTTCAGGATTGATCCCATGAGTACCATTGCAGTTATCGGCCTTGGCTACGTTGGCCTGCCCCTCGCTGTCGAATTCGGCAAGAAGATGAAGACCGTCGGTTTCGACCTGTCGGCCGAAAAGGTTGCTGCTTACGGCCGTTTCGTCGACCCGACCGGCGAAGTGAGCACCGAAGACCTGAAGGCTGCAACGCAGCTAACCTGCAGCACTGATCCGACGATCATCGGCGAAGCCGATTTCATCATCGTCGCAGTGCCGACCCCGGTGGATGACGCCCACCAGCCGGATTTCACCCCCCTGGTGAAGTCCTCTGAAAGCGTCGGCAAGCACATGAAGCGCGGCGCCATCGTGGTGTACGAATCCACCGTGTATCCCGGTGCAACCGAAGAGGTGTGCATCCCGATCCTCGAGAAGTTCTCCGGCATGAAGTGGAAGCAGGACTTCAACGTGGGCTACTCCCCCGAGCGGATCAACCCGGGCGACAAGGAGCGCACCGTCACCAAGATCATGAAGGTGGTCTCCGGCGACACCCCCGAGACCCTCAAGACGGTCGAAGAGGTGTACGGTGCGGTGATCACCGCAGGGGTATATCCGGCCAGCTCCATCAAGGTGGCCGAGGCCGCCAAGGTGATCGAGAACACCCAGCGCGATCTCAACATCGCCCTGATGAACGAACTGTCGGTGATCTTCCACAAGATCGGTATCGACACCCTGGAAGTGCTCAAGGCGGCCGGCACCAAGTGGAACTTCCTGCCCTTCCGTCCGGGTCTGGTCGGCGGTCACTGTATCGGCGTCGACCCCTACTACCTGACCCACAAGGCCGACATGCTGGGCTACCACCCACAGGTCATCCTGGCTGGCCGCCGCATCAACGACAGCATGGGCAAGTATGTGGCCGAGCAGACCGTCAAGGAGATGATCAGCGCCGGTCACAATATCAAGGGCGCGGACGTGATCGTCCTCGGTCTCACCTTCAAGGAGAACTGCCCTGACCTGCGTAACAGCAAGGTCATCGACGTGATCCGCGAACTGCAGAGTTTCGGTTGCAACGTGTTGGTGCATGACCCGGTCGCCGAGTCTGCCGAAGCCGAGCACGAGTACGGCGTGAGCCTGACGGCCTGGAACGATCTGCCCCGTGCCTCCGCCATTGTGGCTGCGGTGGCGCACCACGAATATGCCGAGCTGGGTGTGGCGCAGTTGTGCGAGAAGCTGGTGCCCGATGGCGTGTTCACCGATGTGAAGAGCTTCTATGACCCGGCTGCACTCGAAGCCGCCGGTGCAAAGGTGTGGCGACTTTGATTTCCGGGCTCCGGGCTCTCGTGTTCCTGCCTGCCCGGAGAGTCGGGCCGGTTCTTCTGGCAGGGTTTGCCCTGGCAGCGGGATCGGCCGGCGCCGTCGCACCAAATACCCTACCGGGCGACCTCCAAGGGCTCGTCGAGCAGGCCGTCGCCTTCGAGCACGGCGAGGGGGTTCCCCGCGATCCTTCCCGGGCTGCTGACCTCTATTGTGAGGCGGCGCGCGCAGGCAGTGCGGAGGCGATGTACAGCCTTGGGTGGATGTATGCCAACGGCCGCGGTGTCGCGCGCGACGATGCTTACGCAGCGACGCTTTTCGAGATGGCCCTGGCCAAGGGGCATGTCGGCGCAGAGAAGGCGCGCAGTGCGGTGGGCGAGTACTCCGGAGTGGTGCCGGACTGCCTGCTACCCCGTGCGGCAGACCGTGGTTTTGCGGCAAGGGATAGCTGGGACACGCGGAAGTATCTTGCCTCTCTTCCGGAGCACAAGAAGAAGGTCGTGGAGATGATCACGACCCTGGCGCCCCGATTTTCGATTGAGCCCAGGTTGGCACTCGCGATTGCAACCACTGAGTCCAATTTTGATCCCGGCGCCACCTCGCCCAAGAATGCCATGGGTGTCATGCAGCTGATTCCCGAGACGGCCAGTCGGTTCAACGTCAAGGATAGCTACGATCCGGTCCAGAACATCAAGGGTGGTCTGGCCTACCTGCGCTGGCTGCTTGCCTATTATCAGGGCAACGTTGCGCTGGCGGTGGCGGGTTACAACGCAGGTGAAGGCGCTGTGGATCGCTATCGCGGGGTTCCCCCCTACAAGGAAACGCAGAACTACGTGCGGCGGATCCTTGCTTTCTTCCAGCGCCACGATCACCCCTTCGATGCCCGCGTGGTGGCGGCCTCACCCGCCCTGCAGGCGCTCAAGGCAGCGGGGCAGTGACCGCCGCGGTTGGGGCGAAAGGTGTTGGTTTTCGGGTTCTTGGGGTCTGTCTTGCATGGTTTCTTCCGGTATCGGCAATGGCCGACTTCCCGGACACGGTCGCGCAGGTCAAGCGGTCCGTCGTTGCCGTGGGCACCTTCATGCCTTCCCGAAACCCCCAGTTCCGCTTTCTGGGCACCGGATTTGTCGTGGGCGACGGCAAGCAGGTGGCGACCAACGCCCATGTGATCGCGGCTGCGCCGGACAGCCGCAGTTCGGACGAGCGCCTGGTCGTTGCCCAGCAGTCAAGTTCGGGCAGGGCGAGCGTGCGTCCGGTGGAACGCGATGAGCGTGACCCGGATCATGATCTGGCCGTGCTGTGGATTGGCGGCACGCCGATGACACCCTTGCGGCTGGGGGATTCCGAAACGGCACGTGATGGACAGGATGTGGCCCTGACGGGCTTTCCGCTGGGCGCGAGCATGGGCATCGTGCCGGTGACTCATCGGGGCATCATTGCCGCCATCACGCCGGTGGGGCAACCCCTGCCGTCGGCCAGCCAGCTTGATTCCAGCGTGGTGCGGCGCCTGTCGGTGGGGCGCTACCCGGTGTTCCAGCTAGACATCGTGTCCTATCCGGGCAACAGCGGCAGTCCACTGTATGACGTGAACAGCGGCGAGGTGCTCGGCGTCCTCAACATGGTCTTCATCAAGGGGATGAAGGAGAACGCCATCTCCAGCCCCTCCGGCATTTCCTACGCCATTCCCGTTTCCCACCTGAAAGCATTGCTGGCCCGTTGAGGCGCCGATGCGGGCCTTCCCCAAGGGGAGAGGCCCGCCTGGCAGTGTCGGCGTCAGCCCAGTTCGTCCATCGGCACGCAGGAGCAGAACAGGTTGCGGTCGCCGTAGACGTCGTCGATACGGTTTACGCTCGGCCAGAACTTGTTGTCGCCTACCCATGCCAGGGGGAAGGCGGCTTCCTGACGGGAGTAGGGGCGGTCCCAGTCACCCAGGAAGTCGGCCTGGGTGTGGGGCGCGTTCTTCAGCGGGTTGTTGTCGCCGGGAATGCGGCCTTCTTCGATGGCGCGGATTTCGTTGCGGATGCTCACCATGGCGGCGATGAAGCGATCCAGCTCGCCCTTGTCTTCCGATTCGGTCGGCTCGACCATGATGGTGCCGGCCACCGGGAAGGACATGGTGGGGGCGTGGAAGCCGTAATCCATCAGGCGCTTGGCGATATCCACCTCGGAGATGCCGGTGGCCGCCTTGATGGGGCGGATGTCGAGGATACACTCGTGTGCGACGCGGCCCTGGCTGCCGGTGTAGAGCACCGGATAGTGTGCCTTGAGCAGGCTGGCCACGTAGTTGGCATTGAGGATGGCGACTTCGGTGGCACGCCGGAGGCCGCGGCCGCCCATCATGGTGATGTACATCCAGGAGATCGGCAGGATGCTGGCGGAGCCGAACTGCGCTGCAGAGACGGCACCCTGGCCGGCATGGGCGCGATCCTCGCGACCGGTCGCAGCGACCGCGTGATCGGCCATGAAGGGTGCCAGATGGGCCCTCAGACCGATGGGGCCCATACCCGGGCCACCGCCGCCGTGGGGAATGCAGAAAGTCTTGTGCAGGTTCATGTGGCTCACGTCGGCGCCGATGGTGGCGGGGGAGGTGAGACCGACCTGGGCGTTCATGTTGGCCCCGTCCATGTACACCTGGCCGCCATACTGATGCACCGTGGCGCAGATCTCGCGGATGGCTTCCTCGAACACGCCGTGGGTGGACGGGTAGGTGATCATCAGCGCAGCCAGCCTGTCGGCGTGCTGTTCGGCCTTGGCCTTGAGGTCAGTCAGATCCACGTTGCCGTTGTCGTCGCAATTGACCACCACCACCTCCATGCCGCACATCTGGGCGGTGGCCGGGTTGGTGCCGTGGGCGGACCTGGGAATCAGGCAGACCTGGCGGTGATGGTCGCCGCGGGCGGCGTGGTAGCGCAAGATCGCCACCAGGCCGGCGTACTCGCCCTGGGCACCCGAGTTGGGTTGCATGCAGATGGCGTCAAAACCGGTGATCTCGCGGAGCTGGGCGGCGAGGCCTTCGATCATCTCCAGGTAGCCGGTGGTCTGGTCGGCCGGCGCGAAGGGGTGGATGTCGGAAAACTCGGGCCAGGTGACGGGAATCATCTCGCTGGTGGCGTTGAGCTTCATGGTGCACGAGCCCAGGGAGATCATCGAGTGATCCAGCGCCAGATCGCGGTTCTGCAGGCGCTTGAGGTAGCGCAGCATCTCGTGTTCGGTGTGGTGGGTGTTGAACACCGGGTGCGACAGGATCGCGTCGTCACGCAGCAGGGCTTCCGGCAGGTTGCCGCCGCGGGCAGCAACGCTGGCGTCCAGTGCTGCGACATCCGCTTTGGCCCCGAAAACAGACAGCAGGGCGGCGATGTCGGTGGAGGTGGTCTTCTCGTCGACGGAGATGCCGAGGCCCTTGCCATCCACGTGGCGCAGGTTGTAGCCGGCGGCCTGGGCGGCGGCGTAGATGTCAGCCGTGCGCGCCCCGGTGCTGACCTGCAGGGTGTCGAAAAACACCTCGGAAGCCATCTCGAAGCCGGCCTGCTTGAGCCCTTCGGCCAGGGTGGCGGCCAGGCGGTGGATGCGCGCGGCGATGGTGCGCAGGCCTTCCGGGCCGTGATACACCGCGTACATGCCAGCCATGTTGGCCAGCAGCACCTGGGAGGTGCAGATGTTGGAGTTAGCCTTTTCGCGGCGGATGTGCTGCTCGCGGGTCTGCAGGCTCATGCGCAGGGCGGTCTTGCCGCGGGCATCCTTCGACACGCCGATGATGCGGCCCGGCATGGAGCGCACGTGGGCCTCGCGGGTGGCGAAGAAGGCGGCGTGGGGGCCGCCGAAGCCCAGCGGCACGCCAAAGCGCTGGGCCGAGCCCAGGGCGATGTCGGCACCCAGGGCGCCCGGAGACTTGAGCAGGACCAGCGCCAGCAGGTCGGAAGCGACGGCCACCACTGCGCCCTTGGCCTTGAGGCCGCTGATGGCGTCGGAAATGTCGGCCACTTCGCCGCGCTCGTTGGGGTACTGGAGCAGGGCGCCGAAAACGTCATGATGGGCCGCTTCGGCGGCCGGGCCGACGATCAGCTCGAAGCCGAAGTAGCCGGCGCGGGTGCGTACCACGTCGAGGGTCTGGGGGAAGACGCCTTCGTCCACGAAGAAGCCCTGGCCCTTGACCTTGGAGATGCGCCTGGCCATGGCCATGGCTTCGGCCGCCGCGGTGGCTTCGTCGAGCAGGGAGGCATTGGCCAGTTCCAGCCCGGTCAGATCGATAACCATCTGCTGGAAGTTGAGTAGAGCCTCCAGGCGGCCCTGGGCGATCTCGGCCTGGTAGGGCGTGTAGGCGGTGTACCAGCCGGGATTCTCCATCACGTTGCGCAGGATGACCTTGGGCGTGATGGTGTCGTAGTAGCCCATGCCGATGAGGGACTTCTTGAGCACGTTCTTGCCGGCGATGGCCTTGAGTCGGGCCAGGGCCACGTGCTCGGCTGTCGGCTCGCCCAGGGCCAGCGCGGTGGGCAGACGGATGCCGGCCGGCACCGTCTGCTGGATCAGCGTGTCCAGGGCGTCGACGCCAACGGCGGCGAGCATGCCGGGCAGTTCGCTGGAGCAGGGACCAATGTGGCGGCGGATGAAGTCATCGCCCTGTTCTAGCGTGGCGAGCGGGGCGGAGAGAAGGGTCTTCGACATGGGAGAACTCGGTTGGGTGACAGTGACGGCAGGGTGGGGCGCGCCGGCCTGGCGCGCCCGCGGTCAGGCAATCGGGGTTCAGCCGATGGTGGCTTCGTAGCCGGCCGCATCCAGCAGGCCTTCCACGTCGGCGGGGTTGGCCGGTTTGATCTTGAACAGCCAGGCGGCGTAAGCGTCGGTATTGACCGACTCGGGGGCGTCGATGGCGGCCTGATTGGCTTCCAGGATCTCGCCGGCCACCGGTGCATAGATGTCGGAGGCAGCCTTCACGGATTCGATCACGGCGATGGCTTCTTCCTTGGCCACGCTGCGGCCGGCCTCCGGCAGCTCGAGGAAGACCACGTCGCCAAGGGCTTCCTGGGCGTGGTCGGTGATGCCGATGGTGAGGGTGCCGTCAGCCTCGACGCGAACCCATTCGTGGGAGGCGGTGTAACGCAGATCGTTGGGGGTGTTCATGCTGTGTCCTTGTTCAAGTCGGATGAAAGGGGATGGGTTGGATTTTTGACCAGTCAGACCAGTGCCTTGCCGTTGCGGACGAAGGGGGCCTTGACGACGCGGGCCTTGAGACGCTTGCCGCGGATGTCCACTTCGACCGCATCGCCGGCCGCGACGCCGAGAGGTAGGCGGGCCAGGGCGATGGACTTCTCGAGGGTCGGCGAAAAGCTGCCGCTGCTCGTCTCGCCTTCGCCCTGGGCGGTGAATACCTTCTGGTGCGAGCGCAGGATGCCCTTGTCTTCCAGGATCAGGCCGAGGGCCTGCTGGCGTGCGCCGTTGGCGACGAGGGCAGCCTTGCCGACAAAATCACGGTTTTCGTCCTTGAAGTCCACCGTCCAGGCCAGGCCGGCATCAAGGGGGGAGACCGTTTCGTCCATATCATTGCCGTAGAGCGCCATGCCGGCTTCCAGGCGCAGGGTGTCGCGGGCGCCGAGTCCGCAGGGCTTGACGCCGGCCGCAGTCAGCGCGGCCCAGGTGCCGGCGGCCTTGTCCGCTGGCAGCGTGAGCTCGAAGCCGTCTTCGCCGGTGTAGCCCGTGCGGGCAATGAATATGTCGCCCAAGGTGGCGGCCTGGAAAACCTTGAGTGCGGTGGATGCGGCTTCGGCGCCGGGGATGGCGGCCCAGGTCTTGGCGCGGGCGTTGGGGCCCTGAACGGCGATCATGGCCAGATCACGGCGCACGCCGAGCGTGGCGGCCGTGCCGGTGGCAGCCAGGCGCTGCTGCATCCAGGCGACATCCTTGTCGGCGGTGCCGGCATTGACGACGAGGCGGTACGCGGTATCGGAGAGGAAATAGACGATCAGATCGTCGATCACGCCGCCCTGCTCATTCAGCATGCAGGCATAGAGTGCTTTGCCCGGTTCGACGAGCTTGGCCACATCGTTGGCGATCAGGCCGCGCAGGAAGGCCTTCGCGTCGGCGCCTTCCAGGTCCAGGGCCAGCATGTGGGAGACGTCGAACATGCCCGCGTCGCGGCGCACGGCGTGGTGCTCCTCGATCTGGGAACCGTAGTTCACCGGCATGTCCCAGCCGGCGAAGTCGACCATGCGGGCGCCGGCAGCGACGTGGGTGGCGTGAAGGGGGGTCTGTTGGGTCATGGGGCTCTCCGGTGCAATCGTTACAGTGTAGAAAAGCAATGGGGCCGAGGCGACGTGAAAGTCGCTTCGGCCCCATCTGTCCTTTGTACCTGAGAGATTGCAGCGGTGCATGGACCGGCCTGCGTGCCCCTTCGGTGGATGCGGCCAACGCGCGGTGGGCGGGCAGCATCGCTCTCCAGATTGTTGTTTCGTCGGCGGTCCTTTTGCCTGAGCGGTTCCGGGGGTTGCGCCTTCGGCGGCTCGCGGATGATCCACGCGAACTCTCTCCCACACGACGGCGCGCACCTTACCATCGCAGGCGGAGCGGGACAAGGGTCTGTTACACTTGACGGGATGACGCCTTCCCGAAGCCGTTTCCTGCCAGTCCGCGGTTTGCGCTATCACCTGCGTGAGTGGGGTGAGCCCGGGGCGCCAATGGTTTTCATGTTGCATGGCTGGATGGATGTCTCGGCGTCCTTCCAGTTCATCGTGGATGCGCTTGGGAGCGGCTGGCACGTGATTGCGCCGGACTGGCGCGGCTTCGGAAGAACGGAGTGGCGTGGGGATGCTTACTGGTTTCCGGATTATCTCGGAGATCTGGACGCGATCCTGACGGCTTGTTCGCCCGGGCAGCCCGTCAATCTGGTCGGACACAGCCTGGGCGGAAATGTGGCCTGCGTGTATGCAGGGGTCCGCCCGGCCCGGGTTCGGCGGCTGGTTGCCCTGGATGCCTTCGGGTTGGCTGATACGGTGCCTGAGCAGGCGCCGGGTCGCCTGGAGAAGTGGTTGAGTGATCTGGCCGCGCCGGCCGCCTTTCGCCGCTACCCGGATCTGGACGCATTGGCAGGCCGCCTGCAGCTTGACAACCCGCGGCTGTCAATTGAGAAGGCACGCTTTCTTGCCACGCATCTCGGTGAGGCTGATGCCGGGGGGGAGATCCGAATGGCGGGTGATCCCGCACACAAGCGGGTCAATCCGATACTCTATCGGCGAGCCGAGGCACTGGCCTGCTGGCGCAGGGTGAGTGCTCCAACGCTCTGGGTCGAACCCGACATGCCGGCGTTGCGGCACCGGCTCGGCGTGGACGATGATGCGCATGCGGAAGCCCGGGCCGCTTTCCGGGATTTTCGCGAGATCCGCGTGCCGGACAGTGGGCACAACCTGCACCATGACCAGCCGGGAGAGGTGGCCCGGATCATCGAGACTTTCCTGCGGTCCAAGGAATCATGAACGCTCTCAACGCCGATCTGCATTGTCACTCCACCGCCTCAGACGGAACGCTGCCGCCCGGTGACGTGGTTCGCCGGGCCCACGCCAATGGGGTCGATCTGCTCGCCTTGACCGATCACGACGAGTTGCTGGGACTGCCCGAAGCAATGACGGTCGCCGAGGGCTTGGGGCTGCGCTTCGTGCCCGGGGTCGAGATTTCCGTCTCCTGGCTCGATCAGACCCTGCATGTGGTGGGGCTCGGCATTGACCCCACCAATGAAGCGCTCATCGCGGGGCTTGCCCAGGTCAGAAGCGGGCGGGACGGGCGGGCGGCGCGTATTGCCGCAGAACTTGAGCGCATCGGCATTCATGGCGCCCTTGGCGGCGCGCTGCGCTACGCGGGCAATCCTTCGCTGGTCAGCCGGGCTCATTTCGCCCGCTACCTGGTTGAGATCGGGATCGCGAAAAACGTCCACGATGTATTCCTGCACTACCTTGCCCGCGGCAAACCGGGCTATGTGGAACATGTCTGGGCGACCCTCGAGGAGGCAATGGGGTGGATCAAGGGGGCAGGGGGGCTGGCTGTGGTCGCCCATCCCGGTCGCTACCGCCTCAGTCACGCCGAGATGGAGATCCTGTTTGACCGTTTCAAGGAGCTCGGTGGCGACGCCATCGAGGTCTCCTGCGGGGCGCATGATGGCGGCCAGGTGCTGGCTTTCGCGCGGATGGTTCGCAAATTTGGCCTGATGGCCTCGCGTGCCTCCGATTTCCATGGCCCGGAGGATAGTCCCATCGATCTGGGGCGCGCCCCCCCGCTGCCTCCGGATCTCACTCCGGTGTGGTCACGCTTGATGTGACACATCCTTCCTGTTGTTGATTCCTGAATCATGGCCCAGTTCTTTACGCTCCATGCCGAGCAGCCCCAGGCCCGCCTCATCAAGCAGGCGGCGCAGATCATGCGCGAGGGAGGTCTGGTGGCCTTTCCCACCGACTCTGCCTACGCCCTCGGAGGGCATACGGGTGACAACCCCCTCCTGACCCGCATTCGCCGCATCCGTGCCGTGGATGAGCGTCATCATTTCACGCTGCTGTGTCGTGACCTGTCCGAAATCGCTACTTACGCCCGGGTAGACAACAGCCAGTACCGCCTGCTGAAGGCCACCACGCCGGGGCCCTACACCTTCATTCTGGAGGGTACCAAGGAGCTGCCGCGGCGCGTGCTGCACCCGAAGCGCAAGTCGATTGGTTTGCGGATCCCTGATCATCCGGTCGTATCCGCCCTGCTCGAAGAGCTCGGCGAGCCGCTGCTCAGTTCGACCTTGCTGCTGCCCGGTGACGAGTTTCCCCTCACTGATCCTGACGAAATACGTGACCGGCTTGAAAAGGAGGTGGATCTTGTCATCGAGGCGGGCCCGTGCCGCGGTGAAGCGACCACGGTCATCGATCTCACCAGTGGAATTCCCGTGCTGGTGCGGGAAGGGCGGGGCAGCCTTGCACCGTTTGGCCTGTGATCTGCTTTTCGGCAGGGGGGTGTAGGCCCCAGTCTGTTAGAATCGCGGCCCTTCGGCTTCGTCATCCATGCAAGAACTCATCTCGACCCTGACCATCTGGGCACTGCCCGTGCTGTTCGCCATCACGCTCCACGAGGCGGCGCACGGCTATGCGGCTCGTCATTTCGGCGATTCGACCGCCGAAAGGGCGGGTCGAATCAGCCTGAATCCGCTTCGTCATATCGATCCCATGGGGACCGTTGTCGTACCGGCGCTGATCGTTGCAGTAAGCACGCTCTCCGGTGGTTCGCCGATGCTGTTCGGTTGGGCCAAGCCGGTGCCGGTGGATTTCGGCCGCCTGCGGCACCCCAAGGCTGACATGCTTTGGGTGGCTGCTGCCGGGCCGTTTGCCAATCTTGTCATGGCCCTCTGCTGGGCGATGCTGTTTCGCTTCGCAATCATGTCGCCCGAGAACGTTTACGCCCTGCCGTTGGCGAAGATGGCGGATGCCGGGATGCAGATCAATGCAGTGTTGATGCTCCTGAACCTCTTGCCCATTCCACCCCTCGATGGCGGGCGGATCGCGGTCAGTCTTCTTCCGGCCGGGCCGGCCTACACCTTTTCGCGACTTGAGCCCTACGGCTTTCCGATTCTGCTGGTCTTGCTATTCACCGGTATCCTTGGCGACATTCTTGGGCCGCTGGTGGCCATTTTCCGTTTTGCACTTGCAACCGTTATTGGACTTTGATCATTCATGTTCGCTGAACGCGTCCTCTCCGGCATGCGTCCCACGGGGCGCCTCCACCTCGGCCACTATCACGGTGTACTCAAGAACTGGGTCAAGTTGCAGGCGGAGTATCCCTGCCTGTTCTTTGCTGCCGACTGGCACGCCCTGACGACCGATTACGACAACCCCCGAGGGATTGAGGCCAGCGTCTGGGAGATGATCGTCGACTGGCTTGCCGCGGGCGTCGATCCTTCCCAGGCGACCATCTTCATCCAGTCCCGCGTGCCCGAGCATGCCGAGTTGCACTTGCTCATGTCCATGATGACGCCCCAGGGCTGGCTGGAGCGGGTGCCGACCTACAAGGATCAGCAGGAAAAGCTGACCCACAAGGATCTGACCACTTATGGTTTCCTGGGCTACCCGCTGCTGATGAGTGCCGACATCCTGATCTACCGCGCCGACAAGGTGCCGGTGGGGGAGGATCAGCTGCCCCACGTGGAGTTCACCCGCGAACTGGCCCGCCGTTTCAACCACATGTACGGCCGTGAGCCCGGTTTCGAGGAGAAGGCCCGGGAGGCAATCAAGAAGCTTGGCTCCAAGCGCGCCAGGCTTTACGAGGAATTCCGCACCCGATTCCAGCAGAACGGTGACGAGGAGGGGCTGGCCCTTGGCAAGGCCCTGCTCGAAGAGGCCCAGAGCCTCTCCCTTGGCGACCGGGAGCGTCTCTATGGCTACCTCGAAGGCAGTGGCAAGGTGATTCTCGTCGAGCCTGGTGCCTTGCTTACGGAGGCGTCGCGCATGCCCGGTCTGGACGGTCAGAAGATGTCAAAGTCTTATGGCAACACGATCTTTCTGCGCGAAGAGGCGGAGCCGCTGACCAAGAAGATCCGCACCATGCAGACTGATCCAGCCCGCGTGCGGCGCACCGACGCAGGTGATCCGGAGAAGTGCCCGGTGTGGCAGTTCCACGTGATCTACTCCGACGACAGCACGCGGCAGTGGGTCACCGAGGGCTGCAAGAGCGCCGGCATCGGTTGTATCGAGTGCAAGCAGCCGGTCATTGATGCCGTGTTGAAGGAGCAGGATGGCATGCGGGAGCGGGCCCAGCCCTATCTCGACGACCCCTCTCTGGTGCGCAGTATCGTTGCCGATGGTTGCGACCGGGCGCGAAAGCTGGCCCAGGAGACCATGCGCGAGGTACGGGACGCCATGGGCCTGAGCTATAGCTGATGACGGGCGGGGTGGTGTTTCGTGGATTTTTGCCTTGGAAGCATGCCCCTCGCGTGTTAGCCTGCGCTGAATAGGAAGGGCGGTGGCCGTGACGACTGCTGACCTTGATCTGGCTCCCCTGGCCGATCCGCTGGACGCCATCATCGGCAGAATGTATGGGCAGCCGATTTTTGATCTGCCCAAGGATCTTTACATTCCGCCCGATGCGATGGAGGTCATTCTCGAGGCCTTTGAGGGCCCGCTTGATCTGCTGTTGTATCTGATACGCAAGGCAAATATCAACGTACTCGATATTCCGATGGCGCCGTTGACGGCCCAGTATCTGGAGTACGTCGAGGCCATGCGCAAGCACAACCTGGAGCTGGCCGCGGATTATCTGCTGATGGCGGCGACCTTGCTGGAAATCAAGTCGCGCCTGTTGCTGCCGCGACCGCCCCGGCCGGAGGAAGACGAAGAGCCTGATCCGCGGGCGGAACTTGTGCGTCGCCTGCTTGAGTATGAGCAGGTGAAGCTGGCGTCGATGCGCCTGGATGCCTTGCCGCGTGTGGAGCGGGATTTTGAATGGGTTGGGGTGTTTGTAGCCGAGAAGGTGGTGGAGCGCCTCCCCGAGGTCAGCCTGCATGATCTGCAGCTGGCCTGGTTGAAGATTGCCCGTCAGGCTCGGCTGAAGCGGCATCATACGATTCAACGGGAAGAGATGTCCGTGCGTGAGCACATGACCCTGATTCTCCGGCGGCTTCGTGATGACAGCTTTGTCGTTTTCGAGTCACTCTTTGACCCGAAGCTCGGTGTTGCCAGCCTTGTGGTGAGTTTTCTTGCGACCCTCGAACTGGTCAAGGAAAGGCTGGTTGTGGTAACCCAGAATGAGGCCTTTGCGCCGATCTATGTGAAGCGTGCCGACAGTGCAACCGGAGACGCCTGAAGAATTAAAGCGGGTGCTGGAAACGGCCCTGCTGGCTGCTGCTGCGCCGGTTCCGGTAGCTGATCTGCGCCGATTGTTCGAGGAGGATCCTGGTAGTGATCTGGTGCGGCGCCTGCTCGTCGAGCTTGCCGAAGACTGGCAGGGGCGCGGTGTTGAGCTGGTGCAGACGGCGGGCGGATGGCGCTTTCAGACCCGCCTGGAGTATCAGGTCTATCTGGACCGACTCAAGCAGGAGCGCCCGCCCAGATATTCCCGGGCTGTTCTGGAGACCCTCGCGATCATTGCTTATCGCCAGCCGGTGACCCGTGGCGACATCGAAGACATTCGCGGTGTGGTGGTTTCCAGCAACGTATTGAAGACCCTCGAATCGAGAGGGTGGGTGGATGTGGTGGGTCATCGGGATACGCCCGGGAGACCCGGCCTGTATGCCACGACCCGAAAATTCCTGGAGGATCTTGGTCTGCGCAGCCTGACCGAGTTGCCTCCGCTGACTGAAATCGAAAGGATCATGGATCTTGTCGACCTCCCAAAAACCGAAGAACCGGCCGTTTAAGGCCAAGTCAGGCAAGCCCGGACAGGAGTCTGGTCGCCAGGGTCCGCCGTTGGACCAGGGGGGCGGACGCCGGGGGCGTGGCCGTCCTGATGCGGAGGGTAACCGTGGCGGGCGTCCGCCTCGTGGCGAGGATGAAGGCCGGCAGCCAAAGAGCAATGCGTCGGCCATCGGGCTCAGCGATCTTGCCCCCGGGCGGGGCAACTGGCGTGCCAAGCGCCAGGCGGCGGCCATTGCCGGTGGCGCGAGTCCTTATCCTCTCGCCAGCAGCGAGCTCTTGCCGGCGGTTGAAGGCGAGCGTCGACGCAAGCCCGAAGACTCGACCTACACGGAGCCCCAGCGTCTGCACAAGGTGCTTGCCGCGGCGGGTATCGGCTCCCGGCGGGAGATTGAAGAGTGGATCGTTGCGGGGCGCATTTCCGTCAACGGCGAACCGGCAGATGTCGGACAGAAGGTGGGGCCGGGTGATCGCGTCAGGGTCAATGGCAAGCTGATGCCCATCCGCTTCGCCGTGCGGATCCCGCGTGTTGTGATTTATCACAAACCCGAAGGCGAGATTGTTTCCCGCGATGATCCGGAGGGCCGGCCCACGGTTTTTGATCGGCTGCCGAACCTTCGCAAGGGGCGCTGGATTGCCGTTGGTCGCCTGGACTTCAATACCTCCGGCCTGTTGTTGTTCGTCAATGACGGTGATTTGGCCAACAAGCTGATGCACCCTCGCTACGAACTGGACCGCGAATATGCGGTGCGGATCCTCGGGGAGCTTGATGAGGCGCAGAGAGATGTGCTGTTGAAGGGTATTGAGCTTGAGGATGGGATTGCCCGATTCAATACCCTTCTGGATGGGGGTGGGGAGGGGGCCAACCATTGGTATCGGGTGACGCTTTCCGAGGGGCGGAACCGGGAGGTGCGCCGGATGTTCGAGGCCTTGGGGTTGACGGTCAGCCGTCTGATGCGGGTTCGCTACGGCCCTGTCGTTCTGCCCTCGCGGCTCAAGCGGGGAATGTGGGAGGACATGCCGGTTGAGCAGGTGTGCGCGCTGGCTGGGCTTCCCAAGCCCGATACGGCGGGCGGCAAGGGCAAGCGGACTGCGCCCCAGCCTCGCCGTACGCAGCCGCAAGCCCGTTGATATAGGGTCAAAATTGCGCCCGCCCTGGCGGGCTGCTATAATCTTTGTGTTTTATCGGTTCGAAAGAGCCGATCGGCCCTGAAGAGGGCCGACATCCGGTCGAATTTAAACAGGGATGGGCGTTTCGCCCATTTTTCATTTGTGGGCCAGGAAATGGAGCTGCAGAAACTGATCGAGCAGACTGCGGAAGGTCTCGGCTACGAACTCGTAGATTTCGAAACCTCGCCCCGCGGCAGGCTCATGCGGATCTTCATCGATTCGCCCAACGGTATCACCGTTGATGATTGCGCCATGGTGAGCAATCAGTTGGTGCGGGTCTTCGAAGTTGAGAATGTTGATTACGATCGCCTTGAGGTGTCTTCTCCGGGGCTTGATCGTGCGCTCAAGAAACCCGCTGATTTCGAGCGCTTTGCCGGTCAGGACGTGCAGGTCCGTCTCTCCATGCCGGTCGCGAATCAGCGCAATTTTGCCGGGGTGCTGCAAGGTCTCAAGGACGGAGTGGTGACCTTGGAGACGGAAAAGGGATCGATGGAGATCCCGTTTGAAGATATCGAGAAGGCCCGCCTGGTTCCCAGGTTTTAAGGGATTTGGAGGTTTGCAGGTATGAGCCGCGAAATTTTGCTGTTGGTCGATGCGCTGGCGCGCGAGAAGAATGTTTCCAAGGAAATCGTTTTCTCCGCGCTGGAGTCCGCTCTCGCTCAGGCGACCAAGAAACGCATCAATGACGAAGCCGATGTGCGCGTCTCCATCAATCGGGAAACCGGCGACTACGAGTCCTTCCGGCGTTGGCAGGTGCTGCCCGATCCGGAGGTGGAGAATGACGAAGCCCAGATGGGCTTGATCGATGCTCGTGAGGAGTATCCGGACATCCAGGTTGGCGACTACGTGGAAGAAGGGCTTGAGCCCATCGATTTCGGTCGCATCGGTGCCCAGGCGGCGAAGCAGGTGATCCTGCAGAAGGTGCGTGACGCCGAGCGCGAGCAGATCCTCAATGACTTCCTGGAGCGCAAGGAGTACATCATCTCCGGCAGCATCAAGCGCATGGAGCGGGGCAATGCCATCATCGAAGTGGGGCGCCTAGAGGCAGTGCTGCCTCGCGATCAGATGATTCCAAAGGAAAATCTGCGCGTGGGCGATCGGGTCAAGGCCTACCTGCTGCGTATCGATCGTGGGGCCCGTGGTCCGCAGCTGATCCTGTCGCGCACCGCCCCCGAGTTTGTGATGCGGCTGTTCGAACTGGAAGTGCCCGAGATTGATGACGGCCTGCTCGAGATCAAGGCCTGTGCCCGGGATCCCGGCCTGCGAGCCAAGATCGGCGTCAAGTCCAATGATCCGCGTATCGATCCGATCGGCACCTGCGTTGGTTTGCGTGGGTCGCGGGTCACCGCGGTGCGTAACGAGATCGGTGGGGAAAACATCGACATCGTGCTGTGGTCCCCCGAGCCGGCCCAGTTCGTCATCGGTGCCCTCCAGCCTGCGGAAGTCTCTTCCATCGTTGTCGATGAGGAGGCTCACGCCATGGATGTGGTTGTTGATGAAAACAATCTGGCCATTGCCATTGGTCGCAATGGGCAGAATGTCAAGCTTGCTTCCGAACTGACGGGCTGGAGCATCAATCTGATGACCGAGGCGGAGTCGGAGCGTAAGTCCGAGGCCGAGCACAGCACGGTCCGTCAGCTGTTCATCGCCAAGCTTGATGTGGATGAGGAAGTTGCCGACATCCTGATCGACGAGGGTTTCTCCTCCCTTGAGGAGATTGCCTACGTGCCGCTGGCAGAAATGCTGGAAATCGAATCCTTCGACGAAGAAACGGTGAATGAGCTGCGCAACCGCGCCCGTAACGTGCTCCTCACCGAAGCCATCGTCACTGAGGAACAGCTGGAAACCGTTGCCGAAGACTTGCTCGGCCTTGAAGGCATGGACAAGCCGCTGGCTGCCAAGCTGGCTCAGGGTGGCGTTCATACCCGCGACGAACTTGCTGATCTGGCGGTCGATGAGTTGATGGAAATGTCGGGGCTGGACGAAGAGCGGGCCAAGAATCTGATTACCAAGGCGCGCGCGCACTGGTTCGAGTAATACCCCGGAGGTTCAAGATGGGACAGACAACCGTTACACAATTTGCCGGCGAACTCAAAATGCCGGCCTCCGTGTTGCTCGAGCAGTTGCAAAAGGCTGGCGTTGACAAGGCACGGGAAACCGATCTGCTCTCCGAGCAGGACAAGACCCGTCTGCTGGATTTTCTTCGCCGTTCCCACGGCGATACGGCAGCGAAGTCCAAGATCACGCTGACGCGCAAGCAGACCAGCGAGATCAAGGCGACGGACTCCACAGGGCGCGCCCGGACCGTGCAGGTGGAGGTGCGCAAGAAGCGAGTGTTCGTCAAGCGTGACGAAGCGTTGGTGCCTGAGTCTGCCGCCTCCGCGTCGGCGGCGACGGATGAGAACGTGGCCGTTGGTCTGTCCGCTGAGGTCGAACCCCTGGTGGAGGTGCTTGAGCAGGTTGTTGAGCCTGTCTTTGCGCCCGTGCCGGAGGTTGTTCCGGAGCCCGAGCCCGAGCCCGTGGTCGAAGTTGCACCCGAACCTGTGCCGGAGCCGATCCCTGAACCCGTGCTCGAGGCCGTGCCGGAGCCTGAACCGGAGCCTGAGCCCGCCCCGCAAGTTGCAGCCGTGCCGGCAGAGCCCGTTGCGACCAAGGCCGAGGCTCGGCCTGCGACGCCAGTGCGCCGTGTGGTGGCCGGCTCCATCCTGAGTGCCGAGGAAAAGGCCAGTCGCGAGCGTGAGGCGCAGCGTCATGCTGAACTTCAAGCCCGTCAGGCGGCTGATCTTCGGGAAAAGCAGGAGCGTGAAGCCCGTGCGCGTGCGGCCATGCTGCAGCGTGCGGAGGAAGAGAAGTTGCGTGCCGCCGCCGCCGAGAAGGCCAAGGTGGAAGGCGATGCCGCCCCCAAGACGGGAACCCTTCACAAACCTGCCAAGACCGAGGAAAAGGGCGCCCGCAAGGATGTCAAGAAGGTTGTGAGCAAGGAAGTCCCCGCGGATGCCAAGCGTCGTGGCGGACTCAAGACCCGTGGCGACACCACGGGTGGTGCCGGAGGCTGGCGCGGTGGTGGTCGCAGTGGTGGCCGCAATGGCGGTCGTCATCAGGAGACCACAGCCTTTGTCGCGCCCACGGAGCCGATCGTTCGCGAGGTTCATGTGCCGGAGACGATCTCCGTTGCCGACTTGGCACACAAGATGTCCGTGAAGGCCATTGAGGTGATCAAGGCGCTGATGAAGATGGGCTCGATGGTCACCATCAACCAGGTGCTCGATCAGGATACGGCGATGATTCTCGTCGAGGAGATGGGGCACAAGGCTGTCGCGGCCAAGCTCGATGATCCCGATGCCTTCCTCGAAGACAGCGGCGAGCACAAGGATTACGCCCTGGAGCCGCGCGCGCCGGTGGTGACCGTGATGGGTCACGTGGACCATGGCAAGACCTCCTTGCTTGACTACATCCGGCGTGCCAAGGTGGCCGCCGGTGAGGCAGGCGGCATCACCCAGCACATTGGTGCCTACCATGTGGAAACCGACCGTGGCATGGTGACCTTCCTGGATACTCCGGGTCACGAGGCCTTTACGGCAATGCGAGCCCGCGGTGCCAAGGCCACCGACCTTGTGGTGTTGGTGGTTGCAGCAGACGACGGCGTGATGCCTCAGACCAAGGAGGCCATCCACCATGCCAAGGCGGCGGAAGTGCCCCTGATCGTGGCGGTCAACAAGATCGACAAGCCCGGTGCCAACCCCGAGCGTGTGCGTCAGGAGTTGATCGCCGAGGGCGTGGTTCCCGAGGCCTATGGCGGCGATACCATGTTTGTCGAAGTTTCGGCCAAGATGGGTACGGGTGTGGATGACCTCCTCGAAGCCATCCTGCTGCAGGCTGAAGTGCTTGAGCTGACGGCGCCGCAGGAGAGCATGGCCAAGGGCCTCATCATCGAGGCCCGTCTGGACAAGGGTCGTGGTCCGGTTGCCACCCTGCTGGTCCAGTCCGGTACGCTCCGGCGCGGCGATGTGCTGCTGGCCGGTGCGACATTCGGTCGTGTTCGTGCGATGCTGGATGAGAACGGCAAGCCCATCGAGGAGGCGGGTCCCTCCATCCCGGTTGAGATTCTCGGCTTGTCCGAAGTTCCGGGTGCCGGCGATGAGGTCGTGGCCCTGGCTGACGAGCGCAAGGCCCGAGAAATTGCCCTGTTCCGTCAAGGCAAGTTCCGTGATGTGAAGCTGGCCAAGCAGCAAGCCGCCAAGCTCGAAAGCATGTTCGAGCAAATGGGTGAAGGCGAAGTCAAAACCCTGCCGCTCATCATCAAGGCGGATGTGCAGGGTTCCCAGGAAGCGCTGGCCCATTCGCTGGTCAAGCTGTCCAACGACGAAGTCCGGGTGCAGGTCATCCACGGCGGTGTTGGTGCGATCAGCGAATCCGATGTGAACCTGGCACAGGCATCCGGTGCGGTCATCATCGGCTTCAACATCCGCGCCGACGCGAATGCCCGCAAGCTGGCTGAGACCTTTGGTGTGGATCTTCGCTACTACAACATCATCTACGACGCTGTCGATGAGGTTAAGAGTGCCCTGTCTGGCATGCTGGCCCCCGAGAAGCGCGAGCAGATCCTGGGTCTGGTGGAAGTCCGTCAGGTCTTCACCATCTCGAAGGTCGGCACGATCGCCGGTTGCTACGTGCTGGAGGGGATCGTCAAACGCAACGCTCAGGTGCGCGTGCTGCGCAATCACGTGGTCATCCACAGTGGCGAGCTCGAGTCGCTCAAGCGCTTCAAGGACGACGTCAAGGAAGTCAAGTTCGGCTACGAGTGCGGTCTGCAGGTGCGCAATTTCAACGATCTCCAGGAAGGCGACCAGCTCGAAGTGTTCGAAATCCAGGAAGTTGCCCGGACCCTGTAAGCCATGCCCAAGGAGTTTTCCCGAGGTCAGCGCGTGGCGGAGCAGATCCGTCGCGAGCTGGCCGAGCTGATCCGCCTCGAGTTGAAAGACCCCCGCGTCGGTTTCATCACCCTGACCGACGTGGAGATCACCCCCGACTACGCCCACGCGAAGGTGTATTTCACCTCCATGACGGGGCAGGAGGGGCTTGAGGAGATCCAGAAAGGGCTGCGCAGGGCCAGTAGTTTCCTGCGGCGCGAGCTGGGCCGCCGGATCCGCATCCATACGCTGCCCGAGCTGCACTTCCATTACGATCCCTCTGTGGAAACGGGGAACCGCATCTCTGCCCTGATCGACAAGGCCATCGAGGCGGATCGGCAGCTTGCCGATGCGCCCGATGAAGGGGCTGAGGATGGCAGTGACGCCACGTCGCCCGAGTCTCCCCCGACGACCCCCTGATTCCCCCAGGCGGCGCCTGAGCACCGTCTTTCCAGGAAGTTCTCCGTTTGGCTCACACCCCCCAGCGCCGTACGCCGCGTCGCGTTGTTGATGGCGTGCTGTTTCTCGACAAGCCCCTCGGCCTCAGCTCCAATAATGCCTTGCAAAAGGCGCGCTGGTTGCTGAAAGCGGCCAAGGGTGGTCATACCGGAACGCTTGATCCCATGGCGACGGGCTTGCTGCCCCTGACCTTCGGCGAGGCCACCAAGTTTTCCCAGACCCTTCTGGATGCGGACAAGGTCTACGAGGCTACCGTGCTACTGGGGGTCACGACAACCACTGCGGATGCAGAGGGGGAGGTGCTGGCGAACGCCGCGGTGGATGCCACGGATGCTGACATCGAGGCTGCCCTCGAACGTTTGAGGGGCGACATCGATCAAGTGCCGCCCATGTACTCCGCATTAAAGCATCATGGCAAGGCGCTCTACGAGTATGCCCGGGCGGGGATCGACATCCCGCGGGAGGCCCGGAGGGTCACGATCCACAGTCTTGAGTTTCTTGCCCGTGAAGGCGACAGCCTGAAGCTGCGGGTGGCGTGCAGCAAGGGCACCTATGTACGCACCCTGGCCTCCGATCTGGGGGCGCTGTTGGGGTGTGGTGCCCACCTTACGGCACTGCGGCGAACGCGTATCGGGCCTTTCGAGCTGGAGTCCTCGATCTCCCTGATGGATTTCGAGGCCCTGCCCGAGACGGACCGGGACGCGGAGCTGGCGCCGGTGGATGCCTTGCTGGTCCATCTGGAGGTCATGGCGCTTGATGCAGTGCAGGCGACGAGTTTTACCCATGGGCAGGCCGTGCAGGTGTGCGGCGATGCAGTGGGCAGGATGTTCCGGGTCTACGCGGGGGAGCGTTTCCTCGGCGTCGGAACCCTGGGGGAGGGTGGGATGATGGCGCCGACGCGTCTCGTTGCCACCGGAAATCAATGAAATGTCTTGAGTAATCCCGTGCCGATTCGATATAATCGCGCGCTTCGCAAGGCTAAATCCTAACCGAGTTAAACAATGGCAATCTCCACTGAACAAAAAGCGCAAATCGTTGGCGACTTCGCGCGCGCCAAGGGCGACACCGGTTCTCCGGAAGTGCAAGTCGCTCTGCTCACCGCCCGCATCAACGATCTGACCGGCCACTTCAAGGTTAACGTCAAGGATCACCACTCCCGTCGCGGCCTCCTGATGATGGTGAGCCAGCGTCGCAAGCTCCTCGATTACCTGAAGCGCAAGAACGTCGATGGCTACCGTGAGCTGATCGCTCGCCTCGGCCTGCGCAAGTAAGCTGATAAAAGCTGCTTCAGTACCGAACGTGACAATCCTGCCCTTGGTGCAGGTTTGATCATGGGCACAGCCGGCGTAAGTCTGTGAGGCTTCGCCGGCTTTGTCACATCTGTGCGCCAGAGAAAAGGGCGCGTTACCTCGGCTAAGCGTGCGGTTGTTGTTTGCCGCCAGTCGATTGATTGAAAGGACATCCTTTGCCTACCGCTATCAAGAAGAGTTTTACCTACGGCTCCCACACCGTCACCCTGGAGACAGGTGAAGTCGCCCGTCAAGCCCATGGTGCCGTGATCGTCAACATGGACGACACCGTGGTGCTGGCCACCGTGGTGGCTGCCAAGAGCGCCAAGCCGGGCCAGGACTTCTTCCCCCTCACCGTCGATTACGTTGAAAAGTTCTATGCGGCCGGCCGTATTCCCGGCGGCTTCTTCAAGCGTGAAGGTCGTCCGACCGAGAAGGAAACGCTCACTTCCCGCCTGATCGACCGTCCCATCCGCCCGCTCTTCCCGGATGGCTTCTATAACGAAGTCCAGGTGATTGCCCAGGTGGTGTCCCTGAACCCGGAAGTGGACGCCGACATCCCCGCGATGATCGCCGCGTCTGCGGCTCTGGCCATCGCCGGCATCCCGTTTGCCGGCCCGATCGGCGCCTGTCGCGTTGGTTACGAGAATGGCGCATACATCCTCAACCCGACGGCCACCCAGTTGCAGACCAGCAAGATGAATCTGGTGGTCGCCGGTACCGAGACCGCCGTGCTGATGGTCGAGTCCGAAGCCCTTGAGCTGCCTGAGGACGTGATGCTGGGCGGTGTGGTTTTCGGCCATACCCAGATGCAGGCCGCGATCAATGCCATCAACGAACTGGTGGAAGTCGCCGGCAAGCCCGAATGGGACTGGCAGGCTCCGGCCAAGAACGAGGCCCTGATCGCCCGTGTCACCGAGATCGCCAGCGCCAAGATCGACGAAGCCTTCCGTATCACCGCCAAGCAGGCCCGTTCGCAGCAGCTGTCGGCCATCGGCAAGGAAGTGCACGAGACCCTGGTGGCTGAAGGTGTTGAGTTTGACGCCAACACCGTCAACAACATCATCTTCGATCTCGAAGCCAAGGTTGTTCGTGGCCGCATCCTCGGCGGCGAGCCGCGTATTGATGGCCGTGACACCCGCACCGTGCGTCCGATCGACATCCGTGTCGGCGTGCTGCCCCGTACCCATGGTTCCGCCCTGTTCACCCGCGGTGAGACCCAGGCGCTGGTGGTGACCACCCTGGGCACCGGCCGTGACGAGCAGATCATCGATGCGGTTGCCGGCGAGTACCGCGAGCGCTTCATGCTGCATTACAACTTCCCCCCGTTCTCCACCGGCGAATGTGGGCGCTTCGGCTCGCCCAAGCGTCGCGAGATCGGCCATGGCCGTCTGGCCAAGCGTGCCCTGGCTGGCGTACTGCCGGGCAAGGAAGATTTCTCCTACACCGTCCGTGTGGTCTCGGAGATCACCGAATCCAACGGCTCGAGCTCGATGGCTTCCGTCTGTGGTGGCTCCCTGGCCATGATGGATGCCGGTGTGCCCCTGACTTCGCCCGTGGCCGGCATCGCCATGGGCCTGATCAAGGACGGCGGCCGCTTTGCCGTGCTGACCGACATCCTGGGCGATGAAGATCACCTGGGCGACATGGACTTCAAGGTGGCCGGTACCGAGAATGGTGTGACCGCCCTGCAGATGGACATCAAGATCCTCGGCATCACCAAGGAGATCATGCAGGTTGCCCTGGCCCAGGCCAAGGAAGGTCGCATGCACATCCTCGGCCTGATGAAGTCGGCCCTGGGCGAAGCCCGCGGTGAAGTGTCCGATTTCGCGCCGCGCATGATCACCCTGAAGATCAACCCCGAGAAGATCCGCGACGTGATCGGCAAGGGCGGCGCGGTGATCCGCGGTCTGCAGGAAGAGACCGGCACCATCATCGAGATCACCGACGACGGCAACGTGACCATCTCTTCCGTGAGCTCTGAAGGCGCGCAAGTGGCCAAGAAGCGCATCGAAGACATCACCGCGGAAGTGGAAGTGGGCAAGGTCTATGAAGGCCCGGTCATCCGCATCCTCGACTTCGGTGCGATCATCAACATCATGCCGGGCCGTGATGGTTTGCTGCACGTTTCCCAGATCGCCAACGAGCGCGTCAATGCCGTGTCCGACTACCTCAAGGAAGGTCAGGTCGTGCGCGTCAAGGTGCTCGAGACCGATGAGAAGGGCCGTGTGCGCCTGTCCATGAAGGCACTCCTGAACGAACAAGCCCAGTAAGGCCGGCGTGTTGTCGTGATGGTGAAGACGGGCGCTGCGGCGCCCGTTTTTCATGGCAGGTAGCGCGTGTGAGGCGGGGGAACCTGCCACATATTGTGTTATCAGAAGGACGAGGCCGCGCGGTGGCCGATTCGGATCAGGAAGAGAGAATCATGCAGACCCTCAAGGAACCCGGCCTGTATCGAACCCAGGCATTTGTGGATGGCCGCTGGCTCGACGCCGATGATCATGCACGTCTTTCCGTCTTCAACCCGGCGACGGGTGCCCTTCTCGGGGATGTGCCGGCCATGGGCGCCGCCGAGACCGCTCGGGCGGTCGCTGCTGCGGATTCGGCGCTGTCCGCCTGGCGCAGTCTGCTCGCCCGGGATCGTTCGACGATTCTGCAGCGCTGGTTCCAGCTCATCCTGGCTCACACCGACGATCTTGCCCGGATGATGACCCTGGAGCAGGGCAAGCCCCTTGCGGAGGCGCGGGGTGAGGTGGCGTATGCGGCGTCCTTTGTTGAATGGTTTGCGGAGGAGGGCAAACGCTTGTACGGCGAGACCATACCGACAACGGGCATCGACCGCCGTTTCATGGTGATACGCCAGCCGGTGGGGGTGTGTGCCGCGATCACCCCGTGGAACTTCCCGGCGGCCATGATCACCCGCAAGGTGGCTCCGGCTCTGGCGGCCGGCTGCACGGTTGTCGTCAAGCCGGCCGAGCAGACGCCCTTTACGGCGTTGGCGCTGGCCCGACTGGCTGAGCAGGCGGGCTTCCCGCCGGGGGTGTTCAACGTTGTTACGGGTGATCCCGTGGCAATCGGTGGGGTGCTGACCTCGAGTCCGGTCGTGCGCAAGCTGTCTTTCACCGGCTCGACCGAGGTCGGTCGCCTGCTCATGGCCCAGTGTGCGCCGACCATCAAGAAGCTCTCCCTGGAGCTGGGTGGCAATGCGCCCTTCATCGTGTTTGACGACGCGGATCTTGATGCGGCGGTGGCCGGGGCGATGGTGTCCAAGTATCGCAATGCCGGCCAGACCTGCGTGTGCGCCAATCGGTTGCTGGTTCAGGATTCGGTGTATGACGCCTTTGCCGCCAAGCTGGCGGTTGCCGTCGAGGCACTGACCGTGGGAGGTGGGTTGGAGCCTGGTGTTACGGTGGGGCCTTTGATCGACGATGAGGCGGTGCTGAAGGTCGAAGCCCATGTGGCGGATGCGCTGGCCGGTGGAGCGAGGGTGCTGACCGGTGGCCGGCGTCACGGGGCTGGCGCACGTTTCTACGTGCCGACGGTACTGGTTGACGTGACCCCGACCATGCGTATCGCCCGGGAGGAGACCTTCGGGCCGGTTGCGCCCCTGTTCCGCTTCCGGACCGAGGAGGAGGCGATCCGCATGGCCAATGACACGGAGTACGGGCTGGCGGCGTATTTCTATGCCCGGGATGTGGGGCGGGTCTTCCGCGTGGGTGAGGCGCTTGACTACGGCATGGTGGGCATCAACACCGGGTTGATCTCCACCGAGGTGGCCCCCTTTGGTGGTGTCAAGCAGTCCGGTCTTGGGCGGGAGGGTTCCCGTCACGGTATCGACGAGTATCTGGAGACGAAATATCTGTGCCTCGGGGGGGTGGATCAGTGATGCGGCATGCCAGTGCCCTGCAGCCCTCCGCCTGGGTGACACGTTTTGCGTCCTTGATCCCGGAGGGGGGAGAGGTGCTCGATTTCGCCTGCGGTAGCGGGCGCCATACACGCTGGCTGGCCAGCAAGGGGTTTCGGGTCGAGGCGGTGGACAGGGATGCCGTGGCTTTGGAGCTGCTGGCCGGCGTGCCCCATGTCAAGACCCGGGAGGCTGACCTGGAAGAGGGGCCGTGGCCTTTTGCCGGTCACCACTTCGACGCCATCGTGGTGACCAATTATCTGTTCCGGCCGCGTCTGGGCCTGCTCCTGCAGGCCCTCAATCACGGAGGGGTGCTGATCTACGAAACCTTCATGATCGGCAACGAACGCTTTGGCAAGCCGAGCAACCCGGACTTCCTGCTCCGATCCCATGAGCTTTTCGAGCGTGTGGGGGATGCGTGCACGGTGCTGGCTTACGAGCAGGGTGAGGTGACGGAGCCGAAGCCGGCGGTCGTCCAGCGGATATGCGCGGTAAAGGGGCACCACCCTTCACTGCGCCTGCCTTGACCGGCGGCTTCTAGCGGCGCAGCAGCGGGGCGAGTTCCCGCCAGATGGTGTCGAGGATGATGGGCTGGGCGTCGGCAACCGGGTGGATCCCGTCCTGCTGGAAGAAGTGCCGCTTGTCGGCAAAGCCTTCCATCATGAAGGGCACCAGTCGGACCTTGTTGCTGCGGGCCAGCTCCTTGAAGGCGTTTTCGAAGCTTGCGGTGTAATCGGGCCCGTAATTCGGGGGCATGCGCATGCCCACCAGCAGGATCTTGGCCCCGGCTTTCCGGCTGGCGTCGATCATGGCCTGCAGGTTGGCGGCCATGAGCTTTGGCGGCAGGCCGCGCAGGCCGTCGTTGGCCCCGAGCTCAATGACCACCACGGCCGGCTTGTGGGTCTGCAGGGCAGCCGGCAGCCGGCTGCGCCCGCCAGAGGTGGTTTCGCCGCTGATGCTGGCATTGACCACTTTGTGGGGCAGTTTGGCGTCCGCGATGCGCTTTTCCAGCAGGCTCGGCCAGGCCTGCTGGATCTGCAGGCCATAACCGGCCGAGAGGCTGTCGCCCCAGATCAGCACGGTGTCGGCCCAGGCCGGCGCCCCGACGAGCATGAGGCCTGCCAGGGTGATCTGGAGCAGCGTCTTGAGGGCGGACATCGGTGCGTCAGGCCGGCAGGGTGTCGCCGCAGTGGCCCTGGATGAGTTGCAGCAACTGGGGGAAGACCTTGGGCGTGCCTGCAACCACGTTGCCGGAGGTCAGGTAGGTGGATTCTCCCGCCAGGTCGCTGACCAGGCCACCGGCTTCGCTGATCAACAGGCTGCCGGCCGCCATGTCCCAAGGCGACAGGCCGAATTCCCAGAAGGCGTCGAGGCGCCCGGCTGCCACATAGGCCAGGTCAAGCGCTGCTGCACCCGGGCGGCGCAGGCCGGCGGTTTTCTGGGTGAGCTCCTTGAAGATCGCCAGGTAGGTGTCCACGTTGCGGAACTGCCGATACGGGAAACCCGTGCCCACCAGGGCATCCTGCAGCTTGACGCGCTTGGAGACGCGGATGCGACGGTCGTTGAGGAAGGCGCCGGCACCCTTCGAAGCGGTGAACATCTCGTTGCGGTTGGGATCAAACACCACTGCCTGCTCAACGACACCCTTGCGGGCCAGGGCGATGGAGATCGCGTACTGGGGAAAGCCATGCAGGAAATTGGTGGTGCCGTCGAGGGGGTCGATGATCCACTGGTACTCGCTCTCCGCCTCCGGGCCGGTCTCGCCGGACTCTTCTGCTAAAATGCTGTGGCTCGGATAGGCCTCGCGGAGTACCTGGATGATGGCTTCTTCGGCAGCCCGATCAACCTCCGAAACAAAATCATTGGGGCTTTTGGTTTCGACACGGATCAGATCCAGGTCGAGGGAAGCCCTGTTGATGACGGTGGCAGCACGGCGTGCGGCCTTGATGGCGATGTTCAGAGTGGGATGCATGGGTGTCTGGCAAGGTCTGCCGGCCCGGGCAGGAGGCCCACCGGTCGACTCTAATTTGGAAAACCGCACATTTTAATATGAACCTCGATAACGCGCTTGGGCGCGTGCGTGTCGTTCTTTCCCGAACCAGTCATCCCGGCAATATCGGTGCAGCCGCCAGAGCCATGAAGACCATGGGTCTGACGCAGCTCGTGCTCGTTTCGCCGCTCAGTTTTCCCGATCCGGTGGCGACGGCCAGGGCGGCCGGGGCCGACGACATCCTCGCCGGCGCGCGGGTGGTGGACACCCTGGCCGAGGCCCTGGAGGGAACCGTCTTTGCCGCAGCGATGACGGCCCGCCGCCGGGAGATGGCCGTGCCGATGAAGTGGGCGCGGGAGGCGGCCGGCGAACTGGTGAGCCTGACCGGCCATGGCGATGTGGCCCTGGTCTTTGGCAATGAGACGAAGGGGCTCTCCAATGATGATGTCGCCCTCTGTCACATGCCGGTCAAGGTGCCGGTCAGTGAGACCTACTCGTCCCTGAATCTCGGGGCCGCGGTCCAGGTGCTGTGTTACGAGCTGCGCATGGCGGCCCTGGACCCGGGGCTGGCGCCATCGATCGAATTCGAGCCGGCAACCCACGAGCAGATCGAGGGTTTCTATGCGCACCTTGATCGGGCAATCACCGCCAGCGGTTTCTTCAATCCGGAGAACTCCAAGCGTCTGTGGCCGCGGCTGCGGCGTCTCTTCGGACGCATCCGACTGGAGAGGGACGAAATCAACATCCTGCGGGGCATGTTGAATGCCTTCGAGAAGAAGTAGACTAAAATAGTCGGAAATAGATCGGCCGGATACCGGAAGGGTGTTCGGCCCAATGCCGATAGCGCATTCATTTTTTGGAGTCTTTCCCCATGTTCAGTCGTATGCGTGAAGACGTGGCCAACGTTCTCGAACGGGACCCGGCGGCACGCTCCAGGTGGGAAGTGCTCACCTGCTATCCGGGCATGCATGCCCTGTGGCTCCATCGCTTTGCCCACTGGGCGTGGCGGCGTGGGTTTTGCTGGCTCGGCCGGTTCACGAGCCATATTGGCCGGATGCTCACGGGCATCGAGATTCACCCCGGCGCAACGATCGGTCGTCGGGTGTTCATTGATCACGGCATGGGTGTGGTGATCGGTGAGACCGCGGAAGTGGGAGACGATTGCACTATCTACCAGGGCGTGACCTTGGGCGGCACCTCGCTTTACCGCGGTGCCAAGCGTCATCCGACCCTCGGGCGGGGGGTGGTCATTGGCGCCGGTGCCAAAGTCCTGGGGGGGTTCGAGGTGGGCGATGGGGCCAAGGTGGGCTCCAACGCGGTTGTGGTCAAGCCTGTTCCCGCCGGGGCGACCGCCGTGGGCAATCCGGCTCGCATCATCGAAGCCGCTTCCGACGGGGTGAGTCGGGAGCGGGAGGCCAAGGCGGAGCAGATGGGTTTCACGGCTTACGGTGTGACCCGTGATATGGACGATCCCGTCTCCAAGGCGCTCCATGGGCTGCTGGACCACGCGGTCGAGACGGATCGGCGAATTCGCGTGCTGGTGGAGCAGCTCGCCGAGTCCGGGATTTGCGTCGATGCGGCAGCCAAGGCTGAAGACGGGTTTGATCCCAAAGGCCTGGGCAGGATGGTTGATTGAGGGCTTGGGATCACGGCACCAAAATAGTTGATTGATTTTGTCGGGTTTGGTATTGTTGAGTGAATTGTTCAACTATTAATCCATCTGCTTCAGGAGCCGACATGAGACTCACCACCAAAGGTCGTTTTGCTGTCACGGCGATGATAGATCTGGCGCTTCGTTGTGCAGACGGGCCGGTGACGCTGGCCGGAATCGCCGACCGTCAGAAGATCTCCCTCTCCTACCTGGAGCAGCTGTTTGGAAAGCTGAGGCGTTTCGAGCTGGTCAGCAGTGTCCGTGGCCCGGGTGGCGGCTATGCCCTGGCGCGGGAGATGGATTCGATCACCGTTGCAGACATTATTGCTGCCGTGGATGAGCCCCTGGATGCCACCTCCTGCGGCGGGAAGGAAAACTGCCACGATGAGCATCGTTGCATGACCCATGATCTATGGACCAATCTCAACCGCCGAATGTATGAGTACCTCCATTCGGTGACCCTGGCCAGTCTGGTCGAGCAGCAGCGTCAGAAGGCCGCTTCGGTGTCAGTGCTTCATGATGAGCGCAGTTCGACGGCTTGCCGGTCTGGCAGCAAGCTGACCCTGACGGCCTGAAGGTTTCGGGAGCGCCACGGTGTTTGCACCGGTTTATCTCGATCACAATGCCACGACGCCGCTCGACCCCCTGGTGAGGGAAGCCATGCTGCCCTGGCTGGGTGCCCGGTTCGGCAATGCATCAAGTCGACATGAGTACGGACGTGCGGCCCGCAAGGCGATCGATGAAGCGCGGAGCAGGGTGGCGGCCGCCGTGAATGCACACCCAACCGAGGTGATCTTCACCAGTGGTGGGTCGGAAGCCAACAACCTTTTCATCAAGGGGGCTGCGGCCATGATGAAACCCGGGTTGGTGGCGCTGAGTGCCATTGAGCATCCCTGCGTGCGTGAGCCCGCCCGGCAGTTGATGCGGAGCGGCTGGTGCTGCGAAGAGATTGCGGTTGATGGATCGGGGCGCATCGACCCCCAGGCCTTTGATCGCGTGCTGGCGGACAAGCCCCGGATCGTTTCGGTCATGCTGGCCAACAACGAGACCGGTGTGATCCAGAATGTGGAAGTGCTCGCGGGTGCCATCCGCAAGCGTGGGGGCTGGATGCATTGTGATGCGGTGCAGGCATTGGGCAAGATTCCTGTGGATTTCCGGGCGCTCGGTGTGCACGGACTGACCCTGTCGGCTCACAAGATCCATGGTCCGCTTGGCGTCGGCGCCCTGATTGTCGACAAGCGTGTTGAGCTGGCGCCGCTGGTGGCGGGCGGGGGGCAGGAGCGCAGTCTGCGTTCGGGAACGGAGAATGTGATGGCCATCGTCGGATTCGCGACGGCCTGCGATGTGGCAGTGACGATGCGCAACGAGCGTAGTGCCCACCTTGCTGTCTTGAGGGACGCATTGGAACGGGGGCTGACCGCCCTGGGGGCGCGGCTGTTTTCGGCGGAAGCCCCCCGGCTGCCCAATACCAGCTTCTTTGCGATTCCGGGGGTGGATGGCGATACTTTGGTGGGCAGGCTGGACCGGGCGGGCTTTGCGGTGGCGAGCGGTTCAGCGTGCTCAAGTGCCGATCCGGAGCCGTCCCATACCTTGCTTTCCATGGGGGTTGACCCGGAGCTTGCGCGGGCGGCGGTTCGAGTCAGTCTCGGGGCCGGCAATACGCGGCAGGATGTGGATGGATTTTTGGCGGCGCTGGGCGAAAGTCTGGCGAGCCTTCGAACGATGACTGCAGTGGCGGTCTAAGTTCCTGGAACGACTCAATTTGCTGCGCGGAGAAGATGAATATGCTCAAGTTTCCGATCTACCTTGATTACTCGGCAACCACGCCGGTGGACCCCCGTGTGGCCGAGAAGATGATTCCCTACCTGACCGAGTTGTTCGGCAACCCGGCTTCCCGAAGCCATTCCTATGGCTGGACTGCCGAGAAGGCCGTGGAGGAGGCCCGCGAGGAGGTCGCTGCCCTGGTGAACGCAGATGCCAAGGAGATCATCTGGACTTCCGGCGCCACCGAATCCAACAATCTGGCGATCAAGGGTGCTGCACACTTCTACTCGGGCAAGGGCAAGCACATCATCACCCTCAAGACCGAACACAAGGCGGTGCTGGATACGGTTCGAGAGCTTGAGCGTCAGGGCTTCGAGGCCACCTATCTGGATGTGCAGGAGAACGGCCTGCTCGACGTGGAGGTTCTCAAGGCCGCGATTCGTCCGGATACCGTTGTGGTGTCGGTGATGTTCGTGAACAACGAAGTGGGCGTGATCCAGCCGATCGCCGAAATCGGTGAGCTGTGTCGCGAGAAGGGCATCATCTTTCACGTGGATGCAGCCCAGGCCACCGGCAAGGTCGCGATCGATCTGGCCACCCTCAAGGTGGATCTGATGTCCTTCAGTGCCCACAAGACCTACGGCCCCAAGGGGATCGGCGCCCTCTACGTGCGCCGCAAGCCGCGGGTTCGGCTGGAAGCGCAGATGCACGGGGGCGGCCATGAGCGCGGCCTGCGTTCCGGCACCCTGGCCACCCACCAGATCGTCGGGATGGGCGAGGCCTTCCGTCTGGCCCGCCTCGAAATGGCCGAGGAGAACGCACGCGTGCTGGCTTTGCGTGACCGTCTGCTGGCCGGCCTGACCACCATTGAGGAGACCTTCGTCAATGGCGATCTGGCCAACCGTGTTCCCCACAATCTCAACATCAGCTTCGCCTACGTGGAAGGCGAATCTCTGATCATGGCGATCAAGGATATCGCCGTGTCGAGCGGCTCTGCCTGTACCTCGGCCAGCCTCGAGCCATCCTACGTACTGCGGGCCCTGGGGCGTAATGACGAACTCGCCCATAGCTCCATCCGTTTCACCATCGGCCGCTTCACGACGGTCGAGGAAGTCGATTACACCATCGACCTGCTGCGCCGCAAGATCGGCAAGCTCCGCGAACTGTCGCCCCTGTGGGACATGTTCAAGGAAGGCATCGATCTCGACACCGTGCAGTGGGCTGCGCACTGACAGGAGAAAGAAAATGGCATATAGCGAAAAGGTTCTGGATCACTACGAAAACCCCCGTAACGTCGGCGCCTTCGGAAAGGAAGACGGGGACGTGGGCACCGGTATGGTGGGGGCGCCCGCCTGCGGCGATGTGATGAAACTGCAGATCAAGGTGGGCAAGGATGGCGTCATTGAGGATGCCAAGTTCAAGACCTATGGCTGTGGCTCCGCCATTGCATCCAGCTCCCTTGTCACCGAGTGGGTAAAGGGCAAGACCCTGGATCAGGCGCTGGAGATCAAGAACACCGCCATCGCCGAGGAATTGGCGCTGCCGCCGGTCAAGATTCACTGCTCCATCCTGGCCGAGGACGCCATCAAGGCAGCGGTCGAGGACTACAAGAAGAAGCACAACGGCTGAAGGAGAAGCGACTATGGCAGTCACCCTGTCTGACAAGGCAGCAGCCCATATCGGCAATTTCATCGCCAAGCGCGGCAAGGGGGTGGGTATCCGCCTCGGCGTGCGCACTTCGGGCTGTTCGGGCATGGCCTACAAGCTCGAGTTTGCCGATGAGGTAATGGCGGAAGACGTGGTTTTCGAAAGTCATGGACTGAAAGTCCTGATTGATCCGAAAAGCCTGCCCTATATGGACGGAACGGAGCTGGATTTCGTCCGTGAGGGGCTCAATGAAGGTTTCAAGTTCAACAACCCGAATGTGAAGGGCGAATGCGGCTGCGGCGAAAGTTTCACCGTCTGATCGCGATGCCAGCGTATTCGCGGTTCGCCTGTCCGTTCGGACAGAGGGTTTGACATGCTTGATCTGAAGCAGGATTACTTTGCACTCTTCGGTCTGCCGACCGGTTTTGCCATCGACATGGACCGGCTCGAGCAGGCCTATCTTGACATCCAGGGGCGGGTCCATCCGGATCGCTTTGCCCACCTGTCTGATGCCGACAAGCGCCTGTCGATGCAATGGGCCACCCACGCCAACGAAGCCTTCCGCACCCTCAAGAGTCCGCTCACCCGTGGGCAGTATCTGCTTGAGCTGCAGGGCGTTGATCCGGCTTTCGAAACCAATACGGCGATGTCCTCCGACTTCCTGATGGAGCAGATGGAGTGGCGCGAAGCCCTCGGCGAAGCGCGCGAGGCGGCAGACGAAGAGGTGTTGGAGGATCTTTCCCGCCGCATCCGTCATGCCAATCGCACGCTGATCGAGCAGTTGGGGGAGGAGCTTGACCAGAAGCGCGACTTGCGTGCGGCGGCCGATACAGTGCGCCGGCTGAAATTTCTCGAAAAGCTGCAACACGAAATCAATGACGCCTTGACGGCGCTGGAATCCTGATGGCCTTGCTGCAGATCTCAGAACCAGGGATGTCCACCGCGCCGCATCAGCACCGGCTTGCGGTGGGGATTGATCTGGGTACCACGAATTCCCTGGTCGCAACGGTGCGCAATGGCGTGGCCTTGTGTCTTCAGGATGACGACGGGAAGGTGCTGCTGCCTTCAGTGGTGCATTACCTTGCAGACGGCCAGATTGTCGTGGGGCGCAAGGCCCAGTCTGCGCAGGCGGTGGACCCGCGTAACACCATTGTCTCTGTGAAGCGTTTCATGGGGCGCGGGCTGAGGGATGTTTCCCACGTCGAGACCATGCCCTATGACTTTGTCGACGCTGAAGGCATGGTGCGCTTGCGCACCGTGCAAGGCGTCAAGAGCCCTGTCCAGGTGTCTGCCGAGATCCTGAAGGATCTTCGGGTGCGGGCCGAACGCAGCCTGGGGGGCGAGTTGACCGGGGCGGTCATCACCGTACCGGCCTATTTCGATGACGCCCAGCGTCAGGCCACCAAGGATGCTGCACGTCTTGCGGGCCTCAACGTATTGCGGCTGCTCAATGAGCCCACGGCCGCTGCCATTGCCTATGGCCTGGAGAACGCATCGGAGGGGACTTACGCTGTCTACGATCTGGGTGGAGGGACATTCGACATCTCCATTCTGCGCCTGTCACGGGGCGTGTTCGAGGTGGTGGCGACCAATGGGGACGCGTCCCTTGGCGGGGATGATTTCGATCATCGCCTGTTCTGCTGGATACTCGACAATGCGGGGATCTCGCTGCCTTCCGATCGGGACGCCCGACGTCTGTTGATGAAGGCCCGTGAGGTCAAGGAGCGTTTAAGCCTCGATGAGTCGGTATCGATCCGGATGACGCTGGAGCGCGGTGATGAGGTGGACCTGGCAATCGACCGCTCGGTTTTCGTCGAGATAACCCGTCCTCTTGTCGCCAAGACCCTGAAGCCGGTCAAGAAGGCGCTGCGTGACGCCGGGCTCGAACCCGGGGATGTGAAGGGTGTGGTGATGGTGGGCGGAGCAACGCGCATGCCCCACGTGCAGCAGGCCGTTGGTGAGTTCTTTGGCCAGACACCCTTGACCAACCTTGATCCGGATACCGTCGTGGCCATCGGTGCGGCGATACAGGCCAACGTACTGGCGGGCAATCGAGCAGCGGAAGACGAATGGCTGCTCCTCGACGTCATTCCTCTCTCCCTCGGAATCGAGACAATGGGCGGGCTGGTCGAAAAGATCATTCCCCGTAACGCAACCATCCCTACGGCGCGGGCCCAGGATTTCACGACCTTCAAGGACGGTCAGACGGCGATGGCGTTCCATGTCGTGCAGGGTGAGCGGGAGCTGGTTTCTGCCTGTCGTTCGCTGGCACGGTTTGAGTTGCGGGGCATTCCGCCCCTGGTGGCGGGCGCGGCACGTATCCGTGTCACCTTCCAGGTGGACGCGGATGGCCTGTTGTCCGTATCGGCTCGGGAGCTGACCACCGGTGTCGAGGCACGGGTGGAGGTCAAGCCTTCCTACGGGCTGGCTGATCATGAAATTGCGGACATGCTCAAGGCCGGCTTCGAGAACGCTCGGGAGGACATGGAGCTACGCGGTCTGCGCGAACAGCAGGTCGAGGCGGAGCGGGTGGTCGAGGCGACGATGAAGGCGCTCGATGCCGACGGCGATCTGCTGAATACGAATGAGCGCGCAGAACTGGATGCGGCGATCGCTTCTCTGCGGGCGACTGCCGACGGGCAGGATTCCCGTGCCATCAAGATTCAGCTCGAGGCTTTCAATCGGGCCTCCAACGAGTTTGCATCGCGCCGCATGGACAAGAGCATTCGCCAGGCCCTGGCGGGTCAGCGGATCGATGATCTACGCATCTGAACCCAAGACGACACCATGACCACACTTATCGTGCTTCCCCATGTGGAGCTTTGTCCGGACGGCGCAGTCATTGACGCCGAGCCGGGCCAGTCGATCTGCGATGCGCTTCTGCAGAATGACATTCCGATCGACCATGCCTGTGAGAAGTCCTGCGCATGCACCACTTGTCATGTGGTTGTAAGGGATGGTTTCAACAGTCTCGAGCCGGCCGAGGATCTCGAGGAAGATCTCCTGGACAAGGCCTGGGGGCTGGAGCCCACGTCCCGGCTGTCCTGTCAGGCCTTGGTGGGTGATACGCCGCTCACCGTCGAGATTCCCAAGTATTCGATCAACATGGTCAAGGAGGGCAAGCGGGGATGAAATGGACAGACGTGCAGGAAATCGCAATCCAGTTGTCGGAGGCCTACCCCGAGGTGGATCCCCTGAAGATCAATTTCGTCGACCTGATGAAATGGACCATGGCTTTGCCGGAATTCGATGATGACCCCAAGCACTGTGGTGAGCGAATCCTCGAAGGGATTCAGCAGGCCTGGATAGAGGAAGTGGCCTGATGTCCGCGACGCCGGGCAGCATCCTGGGCTTTGAGGCCAAGAGCCTGACCGGCGAAACGATACGCTTCGCTGACATGGCGGGGCGGGTCGTGCTCATCGTCAACACGGCCAGTGAATGCGGCTTCACCCCACAGTATGCGGGGCTTCAGGCCCTTCACGAGGCCTATGCGGAGCGGGGTCTGGTGGTGGTTGGCTTTCCGTGCAACCAGTTTGGTGGCCAGGAGCCTGGCGATGCCGGCCGGATCGCTGAGTTTTGCCAGCGTAACTATGGCGTCGGCTTTTTGATGGCCGATAAGGTGCTGGTCAACGGAGAGGGGGCCCACCCTCTTTTCACCTATCTTACTTCAGCATTGCCCGGTGTCCTGGGCAGCCAGGCGATCAAGTGGAACTTCACCAAGTTCCTGATCGACAAGGCGGGTGTGCCGGTGAAGCGCTACGCGCCGATGACGCCGCCCGGCGATCTGGGCGATGACATCGAAGCGCTTCTCCGCTGATCAGCGCGCGGTCGGGTCGGAGGGTTCGTTGAGCGACAGCCAGTAAAGGCCGAGCTGCCCAACCGCCTGCAGGAAACGCTCGAAATCCACCGGTTTGCGGATGTAGCTGTTTGCGCCGAGCCGGTAGGCTTCGAAGATATCCTGATGTTCCTTTGAGGTCGTCAGGACGACCACCGGGAGGAGTGCGGTGCGTTCGTCCGCACGTATCCGTCGTAGCACTTCCAACCCGTCAATGCGTGGCAGTTTCAGATCGAGCAACACGAAGGCAGGCATGATCATGCTGTCCCGACTCGAGAACTGCCCGGTACAGAAGAGGTAATCCAGCGCCTCGACACCGTCCCGAGCAACCACCACCTGGTTCGCAATCTTGTTCTTGCTGAATGCCCGCAGCGTCAGGGCTTCGTCGTCGGGGTTGTCCTCAACGAGGAGGATGGGGCGATCGGTCGCCATAAGAGCTCCTTGATCTTGCTTTTGTGTTTTTGTTGATTACGGTGTTTTTTGGGGAGAAGTGCCAAATCTCTCCATAGCAAGATCATAAGTACGGGAGGACCAAAATAAGGTGGACCAAATTCGCATTTTCAGGCGCTTTTACAACAATTGACCCGCTTCCAGCATGAAGATCTTGTTTTCGCCGCTAGGCCCGGACAACCAGGTCGGTGTCAAGTCAGGAAAGGTTTCTTCGACGATGTGCCGGTTGTGTCCGACTTCAACGGCAATCAGCCCCTCGGGCTTGAGGTAGCGGGGGGCATCGGCGAGTAGCTGGCGTATCAGGTCCAGGCCATCCTCGCCGGAACCGAGGGCCAAACCGGGCTCATGCAGATACTCTTTCGGCAGGGCATCCATGGCCTCTTGCGTCACATAGGGCGGGTTGCTGAGGATGAAGTCGAAGGTCTGTTGGGGGACGGCGGAGAAGCCATCGGACTGGATCAGGGTGATCTGCTCCTCCAGGCCATAGGCGGCGATGTTCTCGCGCGCCACGTCGAGGGCGTCCGGCGAAATGTCCACCGCGACGATCTTCGCATTGGGGAAGGCATGGGCCATCAGGATGGCCAGACAGCCTGAGCCGGTGCACATGTCCATGGCGGAGCTCACGGCCTCCGGATCCGCGATCCAGGGGCTGAAGCCGTCCTGGAGCAGCTCGGCAAAGAAGGAGCGTGGAATGATGACCCGAGGGTCCACCTTGAAGCGGAAGTTGCCGAGCCAGGCTTCACCCGTGATGTAGGCGGCGGGCAGGCGCTCGACCGCCCGTTTCTCGATCACCGCGAAGATGGCCTCCCGTTCATCGCCTGGAATGCACGCGTCCAGAAAGGGATCGAGACGATCGAGGGGCAGGGAAAGGGTATGGAGGACCAGATAGACAGCTTCGTCGTAGGCATCCTGAAGGCCGTGTCCAAAGAAGCAGCCCGCACGATTGAAGCGCGTGACCGCATAGCGGATCCAGTCCCTGACGGTGACAAGTTCGGCCAGGGGGCCATGCTCGTGAATGTGTTCGACTTCGTTGTCGTCAATGTAGGTGTCGTCGTGGTTCATGTGGGATCCGATGCGATCAGCAGATTCTTGAGGGTACGTCGATAGATATCGGACAGTGGCGCCACGGCATCCACGGCAATGCATTCGTCGAGTTTGTGTATGGTGGCATTGACAGGGCCAAACTCGACGACTTGCGGACAGATCTCGGCAATGAAGCGACCATCCGACGTGCCGCCCGTGGTTGAGAGTTCGGGGGTGAGGTCGAGTGTCTGATGGATGGCCTCTTCGATGGCCGCCACGAGCGCACCACGCGGGGTGAGGAAGGGCTTGCCGCCCAGGGTCCAGGCCAGCTCGTAATCCAGACCATGGCGGTCGAGAATGGCGTGGACCTGGCGCTTCAAGTCCTCGGCGGTGTGCACCGTGGCGAAGCGGAAGTTGAACAGAACCTCCAGGGTGCCAGGAATGACATTGGTGGCGCCGGTGCCAGCCTTGATGTTGGACATCTGCCAGGAGGTGGGCGGGAAGTACTCATTGCCCTCGTCCCACTTCATGGCAGCGAGCTCGGTGAGGGCCGGAGCTGCAAGGTGGATCGGGTTGCGGGCAAGATGCGGGTAGGCGATGTGTCCCTGGGTGCCCTTCACCGTGAGCTTGCCGGAAAGGCTGCCCCTGCGGCCGTTCTTGATCATGTCGCCCAGGGTATCCACGCAGGTGGGCTCACCCACGATGCAATAGTCGAGCGTCTCGCCCCTCGCCTTGAGGGTTTCGACGACCAGGGTCGTGCCGTGGGTAGCATCACCTTCTTCGTCGGACGTCAGCAGCAGCGCGATGGAGCCGGGGTGGTCGGGGTGTTCTGCAATGAAGCCTTCGATGGCGGTGACGAAGGCGGCAAGGGACGACTTCATGTCGGCCGCGCCGCGGCCGTATAGCTTGCCGTCCCGTTCGGAGGGCGTGAAGGGATTGGACGTCCAGGCGTCCAGCGGGCCGGTGGGGACCACGTCGGTGTGACCGGCGAGGACCACGAGAGGCGCTGCTGTGCCGCGGCGAGCCCAGAGGTTGCTGACACCGCTGCTGTCGATGCGCTCGCAGAGGAAGCCGAGGGCGGCGAGGCGGGCGGTGATCAGTTCGAGGCAGCCAGCGTCCTCGGGCGTGACTGAAGGGCGTGAGATCAGTTCACAGGCCAGGGCCAGGGTGGGGTTCCCTGATGTTTGGGGTGCAGTCATGATTTTATTGTGGTCAGTCGTCGTCGAGCTCGAGGGTGAATTCGCGGAAGGACGCGCCATCCGGCTCGGTCTGCTCGAAGTCGATGGTGGACGGGGAACGGCCGGATTTCTCGCTGTTGCCGTTGCCGAACTGGGCGTTGTTGATCAGCCAGGACAGGTTGGTCGGTGAGTCGGAGTTGGCCAGGGCTTCCTCGAGGGTGATGACCTTGTCCTTGAACAGGCGGAACAGGTCCTGTTCGAAGGTGCGGGAGCCCTGGGCGAGGCTCTGCTCCATGGCTTCACGGATGGCGGAGATCTCGCTGCGCTCGATCAGCTCGGCCACCTGGCGGGTGTTGAGCAGGATCTCCACGGCGGGGATCCGGCCACCGTCGGGCCGCTTGATCAGGCGCTGGGATGCGATGCACTTGAGTGTTGCCGCCAGGTCGAGGGACAGCAGGGCACGCCCGTCCAGCGGAAAGAAGCTGAAGATCCGGTTGAGGGCGTGATAGGCATTGTTGGCATGCAGGGTGGCCAGGCACAGGTGTCCGGTCTGGGCATAGGCGAGGGCTGCACTCATGGTTTCCCGATCACGGATCTCGCCAATCAGGATGCAGTCGGGGGCTTGGCGCATGGCGCTGCGCAGGGCGTTCTGCCAGTCAAGGGTGTCGGCGCCGATCTCACGTTGATTGACGATCGACATCTTGTGCTTGAACAGGTATTCGATCGGATCCTCGATGGTCAGGATGTGGCCCGAGCGGTTCTCGTTGCGATGGTCCAGCATCGAAGCAATGGTGGTTGACTTGCCCGAGCCGGTGGCGCCAACCACCAGCACCAGACCGCGCTTCTCCATGATGACCTCGGAAAGCACGGATGGGAGGCCAAGGGTGTCGAGCCGGGGAATCTCGCCGAGGATGTAGCGCACGACGATGGCGATGCTGTTGCGCTGCCAGAAGATGTTCACCCGGAAGTTGCCCATGTCCCGCCGGCCAAAGGAGAGGTTCATCTCCTTGAATCGTTCGAAGCGCTCGGTTTGCTCCGGATTCATCATCTCGTAGGCCATGCGCTGGATCATCGTGGGATCCATGGCCTGCTGATTGATGGGCAGTGTGTTGCCGTCGATTTTGATGTGAATCGGGGTGCCGACGGTAATGAAGATGTCCGAGGCCTTCTTCTCGGCCATCAGCGCGAATAGCTTGTCGATGATCATCGGGCTGCCCGGAAGGGAAGGGGCCGCCGGGATGGCGGCCCGCTGGAGTCGTCAGTCGCGCAGGAGTTCGTTGATGCTGGTCTTGGCGCGGGTCTGGGCGTCCACCTTCTTGACGATCACGGCACAGTACAGGCTGTACTTGCCGTCGGCGGAGGGCAGGTTGCCGCTGACCACCACGGAACCGGCGGGAATGCGGCCGTAGTGGACCTCGCCGGTGGCGCGGTCGTAGATCTTGGTGCTCTGGCCGATATAGACGCCCATGGAGATGACGCAGTTGTCCTCGACGATCACGCCTTCGACCACTTCGGAGCGGGCGCCGATGAAGCAGTTGTCACCAATGATGGTCGGGTTGGCCTGCAGGGGCTCAAGTACGCCACCGATGCCGACGCCGCCGGAGAGGTGAACGTTTTTTCCGATCTGGGCGCAGGAGCCGACGGTAGCCCAGGTGTCCACCATGGTGCCTTCATCCACGTAGGCGCCGATATTCACGTAGGAGGGCATGAGCACGACACCCTTGCCGATGAAGCTGCCCTTTCGCGCCACGGCGTTGGGGACCACACGGAAGCCGCCTGCGGCGAAATCGTGGGCGTCGTAGTTGTCGAACTTGGTCGGGACTTTGTCGTAGTAACGGGTATCGCCACCCTCCATGATCCTGTTGTCATGGGTGCGGAAGTAAAGCAGCACGGCCTTCTTGATCCACTGGTGGGTCACCCATTCGCCGTTGATCTTTTCGGCGACGCGCAACTTGCCTTGATCCAGCTCTTCGATCACGTGTTCGATGACTTCGATCTGCTCCTTGGTGGCGCTGGCGGCCGACAGGTCGGTGCGGCGCTCCCACAGTTCCTCGATCAGGATGGCGAAGGGGTTGTCGTGGTGGGGCGTGATATGCATTTGGACGCTCATGGGTTCTTCGAAAGTTGTTGGGCGAAGGTGACGATGCGGCGGGCTGCCTCGACACACTCTGCCAGATCGGCAACGAGGGCAATGCGCACGAAACCGGCTCCGGGATTGACTCCGTGGGCTTCCCGCGCAAGGTAGCTGCCGGGCAGAACCGTCACATTATATTCGGCCTGCAGGCGCCGGGCGAACTCGGTATCGGAAAGTCCGAGTCGGTCCACCCGCGCCCACAGATAGAAGCCGGCATCGGGCAGTGCCACGTCAAGGTGTGCGGCGATCATCGGTGTGATGAGGTCGAACTTCTCGCGATACAGGCGGCGGTTCTCGGCCACGTGGGCTTCGTCGCCCCAGGCGGCGGCCGAGGCTGCCTGCACCGAAGGGCTCATGGCGCAGCCATGGTAAGTACGGTAAAGCAGGAAGCGCTTGAGGATGGCCGCGTCGCCCGCGACGAAGCCGGAGCGCATGCCTGGTACGTTGGAGCGCTTCGAAAGGCTCGAGAACATCACCACGTTGCGGAAATCGCTGCGCCCCAGTCGATGGGCAGCCTCAAGCCCGCCGATGGGAAGATGGGCGTCGTCGAAGTAGATCTCGGAGTAGCACTCATCGGCGGCAATCACGAAGCCGTAGCGGTCCGACAGGGCGAAGAGCTGGGCCCATTCATCCAGGGCCAGCACGCGGCCGGTGGGGTTGCCGGGGGAGCAAACATACACGAGCTGCACCCGCTGCCAGTCCGCCTCGGGAACGGCAGCAAAGTCGGAGGCAAAGCGGTCTTCCGGCAGATTGTTGACGAAGTAGGGCGTTGCGCCCGCCAGGTAGGCGGCCCCTTCGTAGATCTGGTAGAAGGGGTTGGGGCACACCACCAGGGCATCGGTCCGGGAGCCGTCGATCACGCACTGGGCGAAGGCAAACAAGGCTTCCCGGGAACCATTGACGGGCAGTACCTGGGTTGCGGCATTGACGCCGGGAAGGCCGTAGCGGCGTTCCAGCCAGCCGGCGATGGATTGGCGCAGCGCGTCGGAGCCCTGGGTGGTGGGGTAGCTGGCGAGGCCGCCGAGGTTGTCCACCAGGGCCTGGCGGATGAGTCCGGGCGTTGCATGTTGGGGCTCGCCGATGGAAAGGCGGATCGGCGACAGACCGGCGGGGGGGACAATACCCTCGAAGAGGGTGCGCAGCTTCTCGAAAGGATAGGGATGAAGATCCTGGAGGTGCGGATTCACGTTGGGAAGGTATCCTGTAATCGGCCCGAAACGGGCGGGGGTCATGGGGCCGGGCGGGCCCGGAGCGGGTGCCCGCTCGGCCGATCGACCGGGCTGCAGCAGGGCTGCGCGTGATCCCGGTGGGCAAGTGGATGGCACCCGGTAGCCGCTTTTTTGGCTGATGTTATTATAGCGGCCGTCGTTAATGTGGCGGTGCAGCATCCGCGCGCCGTTTCCGCTCGCCGAAGTCTTTCTGACCCCCTGAATACGTGCGCCTGGCCAAACTCAAGCTTGCCGGTTTCAAGACCTTCGTAGACCCGACCACCGTGCTCACGCCCGGCAATCTGGTGGGTATCGTCGGTCCGAACGGTTGCGGCAAGTCGAACATCATCGATGCCGTGCGCTGGGTGCTGGGCGAGTCGCGGGCTTCGGCCCTGCGCGGGGGGTCGATGATGGACGTCATCTTCAACGGCTCGACGACGCGCAAGCCTGTGTCCCGGGCCAGCGTCGAACTGGTGTTCGACAACGCCGAAGGCAGGGCCGCCGGCCAGTGGAAGCCCTATGCCGAGGTGGCGGTGAAGCGGGTGCTCGATCGTAGCGGCGAGTCCACTTACTACATCAACGGGGTGCAGGTCCGGCGCAAGGACGTGATCGACCTGTTCCTCGGGACGGGTCTTGGCCCGCGGGCCTACGCCATCATCGAGCAGGGCATGATCTCCCGCATCATCGAGGCCAAGCCCGAAGAAGTGCGAGGCTTCCTCGAAGAGGCGGCGGGGGTGACCAAGTACCGGGAGCGGCGCCGCGAGACCGAAGGGCGCCTGTCCGATGCCCGGGACAACCTGACCCGCCTTGAAGACATCCGCAACGAGCTTGGCCAGCAGATCGGCAAGCTCGAGACCCAGGCAGCCATTGCCGAGAAGTATCGGCAGCTCAACGCCAGTCTGTCCGAGCGTCAAAACCTGTTGTGGCTGATGAAGCGCAACGAGGCGCGGGCAGAGCGCACCCGCTTGTCGGATGAGCTGGCCGAAGCGACCCGGCGCATTGAGGCAGACTCCACGCACCTGCAGACCCTCGAAGGCCAGCTTGAATCGGCCCGCGATGCGCAGCTGGGTGCCAATGAAGGCGTGCAGCTCGCCCAGGAGGCGCTCTACACGGTGAGTGCCGAGCTGACCCGCCTGGAGGGCGAGCTTGCCCGCCTCCGCGATAGCCGGCGCATTCTGGAGAGCCGGCTGGCCCAGCTCGAGCGCGACGACGCCCAGTGGCGCAGTCAGCTTGATGCCCTGGCGGCCGACGGCGAGCGCTGGAGCGGGTTGCTTGAGCATGCAGCCATACGGGCGGAGCAGGCGGATGCCCGTCACGGCGAGGTTGGTGAACGCCTGCCCGAGGCCGAAGAGGCCCTGCACGCCGCCGATGCCGCCGCCGCGGCCGTGCGCCGGGAGCTGAACCACGCCGAGCAGCAGATCCGAGTGGAGGAGGCGCACCGGGTGAGCAGCGAGCGAACCCTTGAGGCCTTGTCCCAGCGTCGCGTGCGGCTGCAGCAAGAGCAGTCGGTTGTGCAGGCTCCGGATCTGCGTCAGGTGGCCGAGCGGGAGGCGATGCTGGAGGAGGTCGAGGACAGTCTGTCCCGTGCCCAGGCCGAGCTGGCCGAACGCAATGCCGAGGTGCCCGCTGCCCAGCAGGCTCTCAAGCATGCCGTCGAGGCTGAGCGCCAGGCCCAGCGCCGGGCCACGGAACTGCGGGCGCGCCGCGAGGCCCTGGTGCAACTGCAGGGCAAGGTGCAGGTGCAGGGGCAGCTTGGCGATTGGCTCAAGCGGCATCACCTGGATGGGCTCACGCCCCTGTGGCAGCGCATTCGTGTCGAAGCCGGTTGGGAGCTGGCCGTCGAAGCCGTTCTGCGGGAGCGGCTGGCTGCGCTGCCCGCGGTGGATGGGCAGACGGCCCTGGCTGCGTTGGCCGACAAGGTGCCGGGAGCCGTGGCCTTTTTGCTGCCCGGGGTCGTCCCGGTGGCCGATGGAGGTGATGCGCCAGAGGGCACGCGTCCGCTGAGGGCGTTGGTCGAGGCCGATGCCGAACTTGCCGAGATTCTGAATGCCTGGCTGGGTCGGGTTTTCGTCGCCGACGATCTGTCCGCCTGGCTGGGGCGGCGTAGCGAACTGCCTGTCGGCACGATGCTGGTGTCGCGGGAGGGCCGGCTCCTTGATCGCCATGCCCTCAGTCACTACGCGCCGGATTCACGCACCCACGGGGTCATCGAACGTCAGCGGGAAATCGAGCACCTGAGCGCCGAAGTGACGGCCGCCCAGGATGAGGCCGCCATGGCCCATGGTACGGTGGCCGAGGCGGAAGCCCTGGCGAGCCGCCTGCAGGAGTCCATTGCCAGCCTGCGCCGCGATGCCCAGGCTCTCCAGGCCCGTGTGCATGCCGAGCAGGTCGAGGTGCTCAAGCTCAATCAGGCCCGGATGCGCTATGAGGAGCGCTGCGGCCAGATCGACCGCGACCTGGGTGAGATTGCCCATGGTGAGCAGGCCGAGCGGGACCGACTGATGCGTTCTGAAACCGAACTCGAGCGCAGCCGCGAGATGGCAGACTTGCAGCGCGGTCGTCTGGAAGCGGCGGAGGCGGTGCGTCGGGAGCGGGACAGCGCCCTGCGCGAAACCCGCGCCCTCGAGCAGGCCCTGGCGCGGGAGCTGCAGGAAGCCCGTCACTCCGAGCGGGAGTGCCGCAGCAAGCTGGAGGACATCGAGCGTAACCGGGCGCTGGCCGCCGAGCAGCTTGCGCGCATCGCCGATGAGCTGGTGGAGCGGCGCGAATCCCTCCTGGAGATTGATGAGGTGTCGGTGGCCGCCGCCCTGCAGGAGTCTGTCGGTCAGCGGACGGTGCGCGAGACGGCGCTGGCGGCATGTCGCAACGTACTTGAAGAGGCCAACGCCGGCCTGCGGGCGCTGGAAGAAGAGCGTCTGCGCACCGAACATGCGGCCGCCCCCCAGCGGGAGCGGGTGGCGGATCTGCGCCTGCGGGTGCAGGCTGCCGAGATGGCAGAAGGCCAGCATGCGGCGCGGCTGGATGAGGCCAGGGCCGACGAAGCCGCGCTTGCGCCGCTGCTCACCCCCGATCTGCGGGAGGGGGCGCTTCAGCGCGAGGTGGCTCGTCTGGGACGGGAGATTGCCGATCTGGGTTCCGTCAATCTCGCCGCACTGGATGAATTGAAGGTGGCATCAGAGCGCAAGTTCTACCTGGATGCCCAGAGCGATGACCTGCTTGGGGCCATTGAAACGCTGGAAGATGCGATCCGGAGGATCGACAGGGAAACCCGTGAGCAGCTTCAGGAGACGTACAATACGGTCAATCGCCATTTCGGCAGCTTGTTCCCCATGCTGTTCGGAGGAGGCGAAGCGCGCTTGGTCCTGACCGGTGACGAGATCCTTGATGCGGGAATCTCCATCGTGGCCCAGCCGCCGGGCAAGAAGAACAGCTCGATCCAGCTACTTTCGGGCGGCGAAAAGGCGCTGACGGCGATTGCTCTGGTATTTTCCATGTTCCAGCTCAATCCCGCGCCTTTCTGCATGCTGGATGAGGTCGACGCACCCCTTGACGATTCGAATACCGAGCGCTATTGCCGGATGGTCAAGCGCATGTCGTCGCAGACCCAGTTCGTGTTCATCAGCCACAGCAAGATCACCATGGAGATCGCGCAGCAGCTGGTGGGGGTCACGATGCAGGAGCAGGGGGTGTCGAGGGTGGTGGAAGTGGATATCGAGGAAGCGCTGCGTTTGGCCGAAGCCGGCGCAGTCTGACCGGGAAACAAGGGAAATCGATGGCAATCAGTGAGTTGCAGATGGGTCTGATCGGAGTCGGCGGTGTGGTGGTCGTCGGCATTTTTGCGTTCAACAAGTGGCAGGAGCGCAAGCAGCGCAAGGCGCTGGAGCCGCTTGTGCCGGCGAGTTCGCAAGAGCCCGTACTCAGTGAGTTGCCCACGGGCGTGGGCTCCAAGGAGCGAGTTGAGCCGGTGATGGGTGCCGAAGCCTCCGTCCGTGCCCAGCCCAGTGCCAAGACGGTGAAGGACGCAAGTGCCCGAAGGGTGCCTCCCCTGCTGCCGCCCGAGGTGGACGAGCGGGCTGACTGGGTGGTCCGCGTCGAGTCCATTGAACCCGTGGTGGCAGGCCGTCTCTGGCAAGCGGCCTCGGAGCAGCTCCAGGGCGTTCGCAAGCCGGTACGATGGTTTGGTTTTTCCGATTCCGACAATCGCTGGGAGGTCGTTGGCCCCAACAGCGGAAGTGGTTACCACTGGGTGTGCGTGGCGCTGCAGTTGGTGGACCGTCGTGGTCCGGCCGTTGATGCGGATCTTTCCCGCGTTGCCGATGGATTGCAGCGCATGTGCGACATCTTCATGGCCATTCCTTCCCTGCCTGCCAAGGGTGAGGCCCTGGCTCAGGCCGCCGAGCTTGATCGCTTCTGTGCAGGCGTGGATATCCAGATCGGTGTCAACGTGGTGGCCCGGGATCAGGCTTTCGCCGGGACCAAGCTGCGTGGTCTGGCCGAAGCCGCCGGGCTTGAACTGATGGAGGATGGTTGTTTCCATGCCCGAGACGAGCTGGGCATCAGCCAGTTCGTGTTGAGCAATCTTGAGCCCAGTCCATTCGTGGCCGAGGAAATGCGCGGCCTGAGTACCCAGGGCGTTACGCTGACCCTCGACGTTCCCCGGGTGGCGGAGGGGGTGCGGGTATTTGAGCGCATGATGGCCGTTGCCCAGCAACTGGCGGAAGCCCTCAACGGAGCGGTGGTGGACGACAATCGTTCGCCCTTCGGTGACAAGGCCGTCGGCCTGATCCGGGCGCAGATCGAGCAGTTTCAGGGGCAGATGGCCGAGTACGGTATCGCCCCGGGCTCGGCCCTGGCGCGCCGCCTGTTCTCCTGATCTGCGTTGTCCATGACCTCAGGTCTGGAGGACCCAGCCGCGCGGGCTGCAGCCCTGCGCGCGGAGCTGGAGCGCCACGAATACGCGTACTACGTTCTTGATGCGCCTACGGTTCCCGATGCCGAGTATGACCGCCTGTTCCGGGATCTGCAGGATCTTGAAGCCGCGCATCCGGAGGTCCTGACCCCCGACTCGCCGACCTTGCGGGTGGGTGGGCGTCCTTCATCCGAGCTTGCGGCAGTGGCCCATGCCCTGCCGATGTTGTCCATCCACACCGAGACCGATACCACCGATCAAGGGGCTGTCAGCTTCGATGCCCGGGTACGGCGTGCGCTCGGCCTGGAGGTGTCGGCGCCGCCCGTCACCTATGCGGCGGAGCTCAAGTTTGATGGCTTGGCCATCAATCTGCGCTACGAGCACGGTGTGCTGGTTCAGGCGGCTACCCGGGGTGACGGTAGTACCGGCGAGGACGTAACGCCAAATGTGCGCACCCTGCACCGGATTCCCTTGCGTCTGCGGGGAGCCGCGCCGGCGGTACTGGAGGTGCGGGGCGAGATCTACATGCGTCGTGACGATTTCGAGCGTCTCAATGCCAGCCAGGCGGCAGCCGGGCAGAAGGTGTTCGTCAATCCACGCAATGCCGCGGCCGGTAGCCTGCGCCAACTCGATCCGGCCATCACGGCACGGCGTCCCCTGTCCTTCTTTGCCTACGGGCTGGGGGAGGTTCAGGGGTGGGCCATGCCGGCCACCCATTCCGAGGTACTGGATGCCCTCGCCGCGTTCGGGCTGCCGGTGTGCGAGCACCGCTGCCGTGCGGACGGTCCGGAGGGCCTTGCGCTTTTCCATCAGGAGATGGCGGTCTTGCGGGAGTCGCTGCCTTTCGACATCGATGGGGTGGTGTACAAGGTGGACCGCCTTGATCTGCAGCAGACCCTCGGTTTCGTCTCGAGGGAGCCCCGTTGGGCGGTGGCCCACAAATACCCCGCCCAGGAGGTGGCAACCCGCCTGCTGGGGATTGATGTGCAGGTGGGACGCACGGGCGCGGTCACGCCGGTGGCCCGTCTTGAGCCGGTATTCGTCGGCGGCGTCACGGTCACCAATGCGACCCTGCATAATCAGGGGGAGATCGATCGCAAGGACGTGCGGGTCGGTGACTGGGTGATTGTGCGTCGTGCGGGCGACGTGATCCCGGAAGTGGTCGGCCCGATTGCCGAGCGGCGGGAGGGCGAGTTGCCCCGCTATGACCTGCTTGAGGCCATCAGCCACGTGTGCCCCGAGTGTGGATCCCATGTGGTACGGGGTGAGGACGAGGCGGTGGCCCGATGTACGGGCGGGCTGTTCTGCCCGGCTCAGTGCAAGCAGGCGCTGCTCCACTTTGCGAGCCGTCGGGCGGTGGATGTGGATGGGCTGGGTGACCAGATCGTCAACCAGC
>ERZ795056.445-NODE-445-length-52797-cov-8.731523_pt1 | contig 52797 bp, 38 predicted proteins | sample MGYA00375140_ERZ795056 | MGnify/ENA primary metagenome ERZ795056 (study PRJEB30185, sample SAMN05720227) | activated sludge metagenome | isolation source: Anaerobic digester | place: USA | collected 2015-03-09 ...
CGACGAGGATTTCGTCGAGCATCTCTTCACCGCCTCCACGCATGACTACATCCTCTTCTTCACGAGCACCGGTCAGTGCCTCGCGAAAAAAGTGTACGACATCCCGGAGAGCCCGCGCGCATCCAAGGGCAAATCCGTCGCCGGCGTCATCCGGCTGGGCGAGGGCGAAAAGATCGCCGCCATGATGTGCGTGCAGGATTTTGTCGGCGACCGTTTCCTCGTGATGGCCACCAAGCGTGGTGTCATCAAGAAGAGCCCGCTGGCCGATTATGCCAACGCGACTCGCGAGGCCGGCCTCATCGGCATCAATCTGGAAGAAGGCGACAGCGTCATCGGCACCGTGCTCACGACTGGCGATAGCGAGCTCATCCTCGTCTCTCACCAGGGATTGGCCGTACGCTTCCGCGAGCGCGATCCCGAGACCGGCGAGGTGCTCTTCCGCGCCACCGGCCGCGCCACCGCTGGCGTGACTGGCATGCGCTTCAAACTTGAGGGCGATTACCTCGAAGTCATCGAGCTCGTCGATCACGAGGCCAAGTTCCTCGTCGCGAGCGAGGCCGGCCTCGGCGTGCGCACGCGTTTCGAGGATTACCGCCTGATCAATCGTGGCGGCAGTGGCGTGCTCGCGATCGATCTGCCCGACGATGGCTCCGTGAAACTCGCCGGCGCGCTCAGCGTGAAGGATACCGATGAGATCATGCTGCTCACGGCCAAGGGCCAGAGTGTGCGTTGCCCGGTCAACACGATCCGCGAGACCAACCGCGGCGCCAAGGGCGTCCGCCTCGTCAATCTTGAGGATGGGGACAAGCTCTTGAGCGTGGCCCGCATCGTGGAGACCGAGGAGGAGCAGGAGGCCGCCGGCGATGAGCAGGAAGCCGGCGCGGTGCCGCCGCCCGCTTCCGAATAAGCCAAGGCCCGGAGTCGCTCCGGGCTCGCTGTTTTCGAAGCCGTCCGGCCATCACGCCGGGCGGTTTTTTGTGCCGCGGCGCGGCACTTGGCTCACGGCTCTTCAGCGTAACCGTGCTTGATCGCGTAACGGACGAGCGCGGCCGGCTCCTGGATGCCGAGCTTTTCGCGGATGCTGCTCATCAGATTGTTCACGGTTTTCACATTGATGTTCAGCCGGGCAGCGGCGGCTTTCATGTTTTCGCCGCGTCCGTAGGCGCGCAGCACCTGACGTTCGCGAGGGGAGAGATTGCTGGCCACCATGGTGCTCTGGCTTCGCATCGCGTTCATGTAGAGCTGGGCGCATTGGGGGCAGTAGTAGGTCCCACCTTCGAGCACTGTGTTTACGGCCTTGCGGAGTGTTTCGACATCGGCGCGCTTCAGGACGAAGCCCTGCACGCCGAGTTCGACGGACTCTTTGATCATGTGCTCCTGCTCGTTCGAGGAAACGCACAGCCAGCGCGTGCGGCGCAGCTGTGGCCCTAGGGCATGCACGATGTCGAAGCCCTTGCCATCGGGCAGCGCCCAGTCGAGCACGACCAGGGTCGGCTCGGTCCGGCGGATCGCCTCGATCGCTTCCGCGACGGTGCCGCACTCGGCCACGACCTCCAGCTGCATCTGGTCGCGTAGGAGGGCTGCGAAAAACTGGCGCATCATGAGGTGGTCTTCGACTAAAACAATACGCGGAGCCATGCGGATAAATCGGTTAGGGTTCGAATCTCGCGATAGTGTAGCAGGTTTGCACCCGGGAAACTCGGGAAATCTTCCCCTGTCTTTAGGCGAAGTTCCCGTGCGCGTGTGGGGATATCTGGGGTAGGATGTGCACCGCGAATTCATCCATGTATCCGCCCAAATTTCCAAGCGCCATCATGAACGCCCCCTCCTCCAATCCTGCGCCTCAGGGCGCTGCGGCGCGTGCGCCGCTGCATATGGTATGGCCGGCGGCTTCGGCGCAGCCCGCCCGCCCGGTTCCGGCCTCCTCAGGCGCCGGCACACCGGCTGCTGCCTCGGCAGGCATGAATCTCGGCGTCACGGATTTTCTCGGACTGGCCCAGCATCCGGATGTACGGCAGACCGTGCAGGCGGCGGTTTCGCAGTTTGGTGTGCATGCCTCCACCTGGTCGCCCTTCGAAGGGTTTCGTGACGCCTCCTCCATGCTCGTCTCTGAGCTGAGCGCGTTGCTGCGGATGCCGGCTGTCTCGATTTTTCAGTCGGGGTGGTCGGCCGGCTTTTGCGCGGTGCGCGCGTTGGTCGAGCCGGATGACCACGTCGTCCTCGATGCGCTTTCTCAGATTGGATTGTACGAGGGAGCTGCCGCGGCGACGCGTCAGGTCCACTTGTGCCGACACCTCGATGTCGAGCACATGCGGACGACGTTGCGCATGATCCGCCAGGGCTCGGGGCGGAAGCACTCGATTCTGGTGGTGACCGAGGCACTTTTCGCGGCCGACGCCTCCTCGCCGGATCTTCGTGCACTGAAGGATGCGTGCGTGGAGTTCGATGCGAAGCTGTGTGTGAGCGTGACGCACGACCTGTGCGCGCTTGGGCCTGGAGGCACTGGACAACTCGGTCTGCAAGGCCTCCTGGGCCAGGTTGACCTCGTTGTGGGCTCGTTTTCTCCGGTGCTGGCGAGCAGTGGCGGCTTTGTCGCCGCAGCTGATCGTAGTGTGGGCGTGCGACTTTCGGAGGACCCTAGTGCACGGAAGCTCGCCGGCAGTGCCGGCGCCGCGCAATTGGTGACGGCGCTCGCAGCCCTGCGCATCGCCCGTTCGGGCGAGGGCGAGTCACTCCGGAGGGATTTGCTCACGCGTGTCGCTTATTTGCGCGCGGAGCTGGCGACGCATGGCGGCGTGGTGCTGGGGGCTGCGGCTCCCATGGTGCCAATCCTCGTGGGTTGGGAGGACGCCTGCCAGCTTGCAGTGAAGTTTTGCGCGGAGCAGGGGGTGCATGTGCAACTGCTAGAACATCCGGAGGTCCCGGTGGCGACCGCTCGGTTGCGCCTGAATGTCTCCGCGACGCACGACGTCACCCGCTTCCAGTCGGTTGCGAGTCTTATCATGGAGGCGGTGCACGACGCCGAACACCACTTCGATGCCCTCAGCCTGCCGCGGGCGCAGGTGACGAGCTGAGGGGTGCGTCTCGACCGCCTTTTATTGGCTATATGCAAATATATAGCCGACAAATGTCTTGGCGGTTCGTCCGTCCGGATGCAGTTTCCTCGCAGGCATGGCCCCTTTGCTTTCTTGGCTGGAAACGTGGACTGCGTACCAGGACTACGGGTGGTTCCTCGCACTGCTGGCGTGGATGACCGTGGTCGGTGGTGCCTGGCTCCGTCGCATGCCGGATGGATCGCGTGAAGGCGATGGATGGCTGGTGGCGCTGGGTTTCTCGATGATGGCCTGGCCCGTGCTTGAGCTGTCGTTGCTCGTATCGAATCTTCAGACACCGTATCGCATACACGATTTTTTGATGGGGCTAGTGCTAGCCGCCGCAGGCGGCATATTGGCATGGCGCCGATGGGGAGCCGGATTGCGTGGGCTGCGGCGGTGGCTTTTGCTGTCGGTTGTGATAGTCGGAGTGTTGGCGCTGAGCGTGGTACGCGCCTTTACGGAAATCCGGCTCGTGGGGGCTTGTCTTTGGGCGGGTGCGATTGCGGCGGCGTCGCTGGCGGCGTGGAGCCATCGTCCGCTGTGGCGCGCCTCGCGCCGATCCGGAGCCGTTGGTTGGCTGCGGGCCGGCACGTTGTTGGTGGCATTCCTCCCGGTGCTGGCCCCGCATGGGGTGCTGGCAGTTTGGGCGAAGGAGCCGCGGCTCGCGCACGATCTGTCGCATTTCGCATGGCCGGCGGTCCTGCTGCTTTTTACGACGGGTGCGGTGTTTTCCGCGGGATTGTGGCGGCGGCGCCTCTCCCGGGCGGGCGATTTCAGACTCTACGGTTGGGCTCTGCTGGTCTGGGCTTTGCTGGGATTGGGCTTTGTCGTCTGGACTGGTTACGACGCACGACGTGCCTTTGAGGATAATCTGGTGCGCCGTGCAAGCATGGCTGCGGCGCTGCTCGATCAGAAGATTCTGGCCGAAGCGCTCAGAGATGGAGCGCCTGTCGCGAGTGTACGCCAGGACTGGTACACCGAGTCCGAGCGGCCAGGCCGCGGCGGAGTGACGGTCGAGGTGGCGACTTTGCGTGCGGTGGACCGACCGGCGTTTGTCGCGTTGCGAGCCTACCTCAGGCAATTGAAGCTTTCCTGTCCCGACGTCTCCTACGTCTCCATTGTTGCGCCCTGGTCCGGACGTTGGGTGACGGTCGCCACCTCCGCTGATTCCGAGGCGGATGCCGATCGCCAGTTGCTCATCAAACCGGGATCGGTCGATCTGGATTGGCAACCGGGGCAACCGTCCGTCTTTTGCGAAGGGCCGCTGGTCTCATCGAGCGGTGGCTCCATTTTCCGCGCGCGAGCGATTTTGACATTGGATGGGGCGGTCGTCGGGCAATTGTTGTTGCCTCTTGAGGCGGCGGTTTGGGGCCGGACGTTTCTCCGTGCACGCCTGCAGGCGATGGCACTGGTCGGAGTGGGGTTCGTCCTCTGGGGTGTGGCGCTGGCCTATCGGAGCCGACGGGCCGAGTTGCAGGCGGTGCAGGCTGCGGCCGAGCAGGCCACGGCGGCCGATCGGATGAAGAGTGCCTTTCTCGCGAAGGTCAGTCACGAGCTTCGTACCCCGATCCAGAGCGTGCTCGGTTATGGGGAGTTGCTGGAGTTGTCGCCGGTCAATGCCGAGCAGCGGCATTGGTTGAAGGCTCTCCGCAACCACGGCGAGACCATGCTGCGACTCGTCAACGATCTGATCGATCTCGGCAGTTTGCAGACGGGACTTTTCCGCCTGCAGGTCGCCCCCGTCAGCCTGTCGGTGCTCGTGCCCGAATGCGTGGCCGCCCTGAGCCCCCAGGCGAACCGCAAGGGCCTCAGCGTGTCGTTGACGGTGGCTCCCGACGTGCCCGATTGGGTGGCTGGCGATGCGGTGCGGCTGCGCCAAATACTGGTCAATCTCATCGCCAACGCAGTGAAGTACACGCCGCGCGGCCAGATCGCAGTCTCGGTGCGCTGGGCCGATGAGTCGGCGGTGCACTTCGTGGTGGCTGACACCGGCCCGGGTATCCCGCCTGCAAAACGAGCGGATCTTTTTCGTCCCTTCACTCGTCTGACTTCGGAGCCCGAGATCGAGGGCTCTGGTGTAGGGCTGGCGCTCGTCGCGGGTCTTTGCGCTGCGATGGGCGGCCGTGTTTACTATGAGGAGGGTGGCCCAGGCGCCACGTTTGTCGCCGCGTTGCCACTTCAGGTGGCTGCGCCGCCGACGGAGCCGGTCGTCGCGACGACGGCTGCGACTTTTGGCGGGATGGATGTGGTGCTCGCCGACGACAATCCGCTCGTGCGTGAGTTGCTCGCGACCTACCTGCGCTCGCAGGGCGCGGAGGTCCGCCCTGTGTGCGACGGGCTGGAGGCGCTCGTTGCCTGTGAAAAGCAGTGGCCCGATGTCTTGTTGCTCGATCTTTCGATGCCGCGCATGGATGGCCTCGCGGCGGCCCAGGCCGTGCGTGAACGTGCCGATGGACGCCCGCTACGAATCGTCGGGCTTAGCGCCCACGCGCAGGCGGCCGACGAAGCCCAAGCGCGCCAGGCCGGAATGGACGCTTTTCTTGTGAAACCGGTGAGCCTCGGCCTGCTCTCGGCGGCGATCTCGCCGGGTGGCGGAGCCGTCACGCTTGCCGAGCCTGAGGATCCGATGGCGGCCGTGTTCAAGAAACTACGCCGCCAGTATGCCGAGGAGACTCCCGCCTTGCTGGAGGAGATGCGTGCGGCCTGCCGTGCCAGAGACTGGCCCTGCCTGCGCCGGCATGCCCACTACCTAAAAAACAGTGCGGATGTCCTGCGGCTTGTGGAATTGCAGGCGGCCTGCCAGCGACTTTTCGATTGGACCAGCCAGCCTTCGGATCCGTCCCAGGGAGATAGCCTGTTCAACTCCGTTGAGCAGGCTACGAACCGATCCCTTACGTAAGCGCGGCCCCATGGCCGCCGCGCTCACGTCTTCTCCCAGGCCATACAAAACCAGATACACACACAATGAGTGACACACAGCCAGCGTCCTCGGACGCCACCAAGAAACGCGTCGATGTCCAGGCGGCCCTCGCCGCCGCGCAGAATCAAACGTCGATTACCGCCCCGCTCGGAGACTGGACGTTGCGAGTCGATTTGAAACTTGAACCCAATGCCGCCGTGGCGACGCCCGCCGATGGTACGGAGACGCCGCGTCCGCCCCGTCCGAAGCAAGCTGCGGGTACGGTTGTTGCGTCCCCCATGGAAATCCGCGCGATCTCGCTCTCGATCGGGTTTTCTGCTCCGGGTGGCACCATTGCCACTCCAGCGGATGGTACGGAAACGCCGCGTCCGCCCCGCCCGAAGGATGGCACGGAGACTCCCCGTCCGCCTCGCAAAAAGTGAGTCCGCATTGAGCCATGCGGAACGTGGAAAACCGTCCGTCAGGTAAGCCGCGCGCTTCCTCAGCGAAGTCGATCACGGTGGCCTCTGCGGAGGATGTGCTGGCCATCGCCTGGGCCAATCTTGGCCCCCGGTGGCTTTCGGGTGCGCCGCGCATCTTGTACCCGGCTGACGACGAGTACGTGTGCCCCTCGGTGGAGGACGCACTCGCCATCGTACGCGCCAGCAAGGTCGACCGCGACGAGTACTACCCTGGTGGTTTCGACTGCGACGACTTCGCCTATGTGCTCAAAGCCGAGCTGTGCGAGGCCGCCTATACCGATGGGCCGACGCGCACGCCGTACTGCTTCGGCATCGTATGGTGCGCGAGTCCGGCCCATGCCCTCAACTGGATGATCAACGACGACGGCATCCTTCGCCTCGTCGAACCCCAGACAGGTGAGCTGGTGCCTCTGGCGAACTATTCGCAGTTCTACCTCGCGTTGATCTGAGCACGCGTCGGGGCGTGTCTTGGAAATACTCGTTAGAATTTAAGCCATATCAAGATGCATGCGATGGAGAACATGGATGCGAAGGTGGAGTGGAGTTTTTCATAGCGGGTGGCGATGCGGCGGAAGGATTTGAGGCGTGCAAAGAGGTTCTCAATACGGTGGCGCTCGCGATAGAGATGCTGGTCAAAAGCGGGTTTGGCAGCACGATTGGATTTTGGGGGTACGACGGCGAAGCCACCGAGTTGGTTCACAAAAGCGCGGATGTCGTCGCTGTCGTATCCTTTATCCATGAGGGCATGGGATCGTGGTTGGAGGTATTGGCGCAGGAGTGGTTTAGCCTGATCAAAATCGGAGACGTTGGCGGCGGTGAGGATGAACCCAAGGGGGTAGCCGAGGGCGTCGCAGGCAACATGGACTTTGGTGGAGAGGCTGGAGCGGGAGCGGCCCATTGCTTGGGCCATCTGGCCTCGAGGCGGGTTGGCGCCATGGGCGTGCACGCGCACCGCAGTGCTGTCGATCATCAGGTACTCGTTGTCGCAGTGCTGGGTGCTCAGCCTGGACAAAATCGCCGACCACAGGCCGTTGGCAGTCCAAGCACGAAACCTGTCGTAGGCACTCTTCCATGAGCCAAAGCACACCGGCAGGTCACGCCAAGGTGCCCCCGTGCGCAAAATCCACAGGATCGCCTCAATGCGAAGTTTCCCATTGAGGCAACTGCGGCCACGCCGATGCGCCCCACTCAGGCTGTCTCGATGGGCCTTAATTTTTTAAGTTCGTTCCACTCCCTGTCGGATAGAACGAACCGTCGTTGTTGCTTCACGAGAAAATACACGCAGAAACATAAGCAACTATCAAGCAAAAGAATACGACTTCCCCATCTTTTATAGCTCAACCGTTTTATTTACCAGACACACCCTACCTCGCGTTGATCTGAGCACGCGTCGGAAACGCTGCATCGTGCGATCGCCGGCCAGAAGATGGCCGGCGATTTTTGTCACTGGCGTGCCCTTGATGGCGTCGGGCTTGCCATCTGCGTATGGCATGATGCAAAACCTTCCGCCATCGCCATGTCCTTTCGCGTTACCAAAGCCCTGATCACTGCCGCCGGCCCCGCACAGCGCCGTCTCCCTCTGCAAACGCTCACGGACCGCAATGGCGACCAGAAGCCTGCCCTCGCGCTTTTGCTCGATGAGATGTTCGCCGCAGGCATTGAGCAGGTCGGCTTGGTTCACGCAAAGGGTGACCGCGCCGCGTACGAAGCCGTGCTCGCTCCCTACGCGGAGAAGCTGACGTATATCGAGCAACCCGAGGCGCTCGGCTATGGCGACGCGGTGCTCTGCGGCCGCGATTTTGCCGACGGCCAGCCGATCCTTTTGCAGGTGAGCGACCACCTCTACGTTTCCCAATCGACCAAGAGCTGCACCCGCCAGTTGCTCGACGTGGCGGAGGCTGAGGCTTGCGCCGTTTCTGCCGTGCAGCCGACGCATGAGAGCCAGCTCCAGTACTATGGCACCGTCGGTGGCGCGCAGGTCCCAGGTCGCCGCGGGCTCACGGCCATCGAACGCGTTTTCGAAAAACCTACCCCGACCGTTGCCGAGCAACACTGCCTGCTCCCTGGCCTGCGCGCTGGATACTATCTGTGCTTCTTCGGCATGCATGTGCTGACGCCCTCGCTCTTCGCTCTGCTCGCCGCCGAGCGGCAGGCCAACCCGACTGCGCGCATCGGGCTTTCTCCCGCACTCAACGCACTTGCCGCCCGCGAGAAGTACCTCGCCGCCGTGTTGGACGGGCGCCGCTCCAATCTGGAGGCCAGCTTCGGCCTCCTGCGCGCGCAGATCGCGCTCGGCCTGAGTGGTGCGAGCCGGACCGATATTCTCGCGCTGCTTGCCGAGGAGCTCGCGTTGGCCGCCGAGGTCAACCGCACTGGCGACCAGACTCGGAGCTGATTTTTCGACACTACCTCGCGCCACGTCTTCCTCTCCCGTGTCTCCCATTCTCCTTTCCCTCGTCGAAGGTGCTGCGTTTGCCGGTGCACCGCAGTGTTTCGAGCAAGTCTGCCGATCCGCGAGCCGTGCCGAACTCGAACATATGGCGGCCGAACTGGAAGCGTTCCGCCGCGAAACGCCGAATTTCTATCACCGCGTTCGTGCCATCTTTTTTCTGGAGGCGATTCACCGCTATTTTCTCCCGCCGCACTATCCGGCGGACGGCGTGGGCTCGATCCCGTTCGAGGGGCACCAGCACACGCTGGAGCGGCGATTCGAGGAGGCGATCGACACCTACCTCCGCCATCAGCGTGAGCACGGCGCGAGCGACGCGCTGAGCAGCGCCCTGGCGGCTGCCTATCACGGGCTCGAGTTCAAGACGCTCGCGCAACAGGTCCAGAAGACTGTGCGCGCCGTCCGCGGCAATCAGTGGATGTTTCGTACGGGGCACCCGCTCGACTATCCGCTGCGCCTGCGCCCCGAGATGCTGCCGCGTGGCGGCGATGCGCCTGCACCGATTCTTTTCGAGGAAACGCCTGTACGTCTCGATCTCAGCCATGCTGGCTGGAGCGACATCTTTTTCCTCGGCATGGATTATCCGGAGGGCGCGCGGGTGCTCAACCTGTCGGTGGATCTGGGCGTTTTCGGACGCGACCAATCCGTGCGCCCGCCCGTTTGCGCGTTCCTGCGCGTGATCGACGAGCCCGTGTTGCGCCTTGTCAGCGTCGATCTCGGTGCGAGTGCGGATGTCGCCTCGCTCGCCGATCTTTTCGACTTCGCCAAGGATTACCTCGGTCTGCTCAAGGCCGCCGTCATTGCCTCCGGCGTCGTGCCGTCGGGCCTCGAAGGCTCCGGTCACGCCCTCGCCGACATTCTCGCCCGGCTCGCCGGCCCCGGCCGCGGGCTGGAGATCGTCTCGCAGGTGCGCGACATCCCGAAGGGTTCTCGCCTGGCCGTTTCGACCAATCTCCTTGGCTGTCTGATCGCGCTGCTCATGCGCGCCACGGGCCAGACCGATTCGCTCACCGGCGAACTCAGCGAGGCCGAACGCCGCACGGTCGCCAGTCGCGCGATTCTCGGCGAGTGGCTTGGCGGTTCCGGCGGTGGCTGGCAGGACTCCGGTGGTGTCTGGCCCGGCATCAAGACGATCGAGGGCGAGCTGGCGCAGGTCGGCGACGTCGAGCATGGCGTCAGCCGCGGGCGTCTGCTCCCACGTCATCGTGTGCTTGGCGAGTCCGAGGCCTCTGCGGCCACGCGCCAGGCGTTGCAGGACAGCCTCATTCTCGTCCACGGAGGCATGTCGCAAAACGTCGGGCCCATCCTTGAGATGGTCACCGAAAAGTACCTGCTGAAGCTGGAGCGCGAATGGCACGCACGCCTCGAAGCCGGCGGCATCCTCCGCGACATCCTCGGGTGCCTGAAATCTGGTGACATCGCGAAACTCGCCGAGCTCACCACGCGCAATTTCTTCGGGCCGATCCAGGCCATCATCCCCTGGGCGTCCAACGCCTACACGGAGCGGCTGATCGCCGAGGCCCGCCGGTTGCTCGGCCCCGCCTTCCGTGGCTTTGTGATGCTCGGCGGCATGTCCGGCGGCGGCATGGGCTTCTGGGTCGATCCCGCGGAGAAGGCGCGTGCGCGCGAAATCCTCCTCGATCTCATGCGGCGCACCAAACGCGAGCTCCAGCACGCGCTCCCGTTTGCGATGGACCCGGTCGTGTACGACTTCGCGCTCAACCCGCGCGGCACGTTTGCGCGACTCCTCACGGGCGAGCAGGCGCTTTTTTCGCCCGAGTACTATCTCTACCGCGTGCCCGGTTGGGTGCGGCAGGATCCGCGTTCACTGCCCGTTGCCTCGCGCCGCGATCTCGACCGCTTCCTGTCGCGGCAACTCGGCTCTACGGACAACCCCACGCTGCCCTCCGCGTTGCTCCAACGTCTGTTCCCGCAGCAGGCCTCCGGCGCCAACGGCTCCGAGGCGCAGTCGCTGCGCCAGTTACTCGACGAAAACGGATTCGACCAGGTCCAGCACGAGCAGATTCGCGCCGACCTCCTCGCCGGTCACATCGGTCTGCCTCAAAACCGCCTGCCGGTCTCGGCCACGATCGAGGATGTGCGTCCCGGCGATGTTGTGCCGATGTATGCGCCCGAAAAGGCCGATGCTGCCCGGGGCGCTGAGCTTTTGCGTGCTGGCTCCGTCGCGGTGATCACGCTCGCCGCCGGCGCAGGCAGCCGGTGGACGCAGGGCGCAGGCACGGTGAAGGCGCTGCATCCGTTTGCCAAACTCGGTGGTCGCCATCGCAGTTTCCTGGAAGTCCATCTCGCAAAAAGCCGTCGCGCCGGACGCGCGGCGGGCGTCGAGGTGCCGCACCTGTTCACCACCAGCCATCTCACCCACGAGCCGATCCGTGCGTTCTTGGAGAAACATGGCAATTTCGGCTACGCGGGACCGCTCCGGCTTTCGCCGGGCCGCTCCATCGGCCTGCGGATGATTCCCACGGCGCGCGATCTGCGTTTCCTGTGGGAGGAGACCGCACACCAGGTGCTCGACGTGCAGCAGGAGAAGATGCGTCAGAGCCTCCGCAAGGCGCTGCTCGAATGGGCGGTGGCCACCGGCGAAGGCCGTGACTACACGGACAATCTTCCGCTCCAGTGCCTGCATCCGGTTGGGCACTGGTTCGAGGTGGCGAATCTTCTCCGCAACGGCGCGCTCCGCGATCTCCTTCGCGAGCGTCCGCAGTTGAAACACCTTTTGCTGCATAACATCGACACGCTCGGCGCCGACCTCGATCCGGCGGTGCTTGGCCGGCACGACCGCGAGGGGCGTCCGCTCGCCATCGAGGTGATCCGTCGTCGCATCGAAGATCGTGGCGGTGGGCTGGCGCGCGTCGGCGGCCAGCTCCGGCTCGTCGAGGGCATGGCGCTCGCGCACGAGGAGGACGAGTTCAAGCTCACCTTCTACAACACGCTCACCAGTTGGATTGCCATCGATCCGATGCTCGCGCTTTTCGGGCTCGACCGTGCCGCACTTGCCGACGACGAACGCGTCTCCGCCGCCGTGCGCACGCTTGCCGCGCGCATGCCGACTTACGTGACGCTGAAGGATGTGAAGAAACGCTGGGGCAACGGCCAGGAGGACATCTTCCCCGTGCTCCAATGGGAAAAACTCTGGGGCGACATGACGACGCTCCCTGAGGCCAACACGCTCTTCATGGCGGTCCCGCGTCAGCGTGGCCAGCAGCTCAAGGAACAGGCGCAGCTTGACGGCTGGTTGCGCGACGGCTCCGCGGCACACATCGAATCGCTCTGCACCTGGGAGTAATCGCGCAGCGCGGGCGGCCGCGATGCGGCTGTCCCGTGCCAGGCGTGCCTACGCGAGCGTTTTTCGGAACCGGGAGATGGCGATGGCCATCACCGCGATGCCGAGCACGAGGAGCGCGGCGCATTGCGGCCAGAGGATTTCGAAGCCCACGCCTTTCAGGAACACGCCGCGGATGATCACGAGGATGTAGCGGATCGGGTTGACGAGACTGAGCCACTGGAAAAACGCGGGCATGTTTGCGATCGGGAAGATGAACCCGGAAAAAAGCATCGCCGGGAAAAAGAAGAAGAACGTCGTCATCATCGCCTGCTGCTGGGTGTGGCAGACGGTCGAGATAAACAGTCCGATGCCGAGCGTGCTCAGCAGGAAGAGCGCGACGCCGAGCAGGATCAGGGCGAAGTTTCCCCGAAACGGAATGTGAAACCAGAGCAGCGCGATGGCGGTGACGAGCACGACGTCGATGAAGCCGATCACGGCGAAGGGCGCGGACTTGCCGAGGATGAACTCCACCGGGCGAATCGGCGTGACCATGACCTGTTCGATGGTGCCGACCTCCTTCTCGCGCACGATCGCCATGCTGGTTAGCATGAGGCTGATCAGCATCACCAATAGCGAGATGATGCCCGGCACGTAGAAGTGGCGGCTCTCAAGGTCGGCGTTGAACCAAGCCCGCGGTTGGAGATCGACGCTGCCGACGGGCAGCGTGCGCCCGGCGAGGCGGAGCGTCTGGTCGAGTGCCGTGGCATTGCCGGCGGTGGCGGCGATGATGCTGGCGTAGTTGACCACGTAGCGCGCGGTGTTCGAGTCGGCGCCGTCGACGATGAGTTGCACGGGCGCGGGCTGGCCTGCGTGGAGGCGACGTTCGAAACCGGCGTCGATCTGGAGCACGGCGGCGGCGCGCGTGGAGTCGATGAGTGCGCGGGCCTCGTCGTCGTCGAAGGTCCGCGCGACTTCGTCGAAGTAGGCGGAGCCGGTGAAACGCGTGACGAGCTCGCGGCTGGCGACGGTGTTGTCGCGGTCCACGATGGCGAGCGGCACATGGCGGACGTCGAGCGTGACTGCGTAGCCGAAGATCATCGTCTGGATGACGGGCAGTCCGAAGATGACCAAGCGCATGCGCGGATCGCGGAGCACGGAGCGAAACTCTTTTCGCAGGAGGGTGAGGATGCGTTCCCACATGGCGGCGGTGGCGTTTGCGAGGGGTTCAGGCGAGGCGTTTGCGGGTGCGGGCGATGGCGAGGGTGAGCATGAGCCCGGCAAACCCGAGCAGGCAGAGTGCGTCGACCCAGAGGATCGTGAGGCCGGTGCCGCGCAGGAAAATGCCCTTCACGATGGCGACGAAGTAGCGGGCCGGCACGATGTAGGTGATGCCGCGTACGACGACGGGCATGTTGGCGATGGCAAAGGCGAAACCCGAGAGGAGAAACGCCGGGAGAAACGTGGCGATCATCGCCACCTGACTCGCGAGCAACTGCTGGCGCGTGATCGTGCTGATGAGGATGCCTTGCGCGAGCGTGGCGACGATGAAGACGGTGCCGACGCCGAAGAGCAGGAGCACGCTGCCTCGCAGCGGCACGTCGAAGAGAAAGACCGTCATCGACACGGCGATGGCGAGATCGATCAGCCCGATGGCGAGGTAGGGGATGAGTTTGCCGAGGATGAGCTCCGGCGCGCGCACCGGCGTGGAGATCAGTTGCTCCATTGTGCCGGTTTCCCATTCGCGGGCGATGGTGAGCGAGGTGAGCAGCGCGGAGATCAGCCCCATGATGACGGCGAGAATGCCGGGGACGATGAAGTTGCGGCTGGCCAGATCGGGGTTGAACCAGACGCGGGTGCGCAGATCCATCCCGGTGCCGGGAGCCTGGCCGGTGCGGCGCCGGATCTGGTCGAGCGCGAGCTGCTGGTTGAATGAGAGTGCGATGGCTTGGGTGTAGCCGAGGACGAGGCCGGCGGTGTTGGAGTCGGAGCCATCGACGATGGCTTGCACGGGGGCGGTGCGGCCGGCGTCGAGATCGCGGCCGAAGCCGGACGGGATGACGAGCGCGAGCATGGCCTCGCGCGAATCGATGGTGCGTTCGAGTTGCGGGTAGTTTTCGACCGTGCCTTGCAGGCTGAAATACGGCGTGCCGGTGAATCGGGCGACCAGTTCTCGGCTCTGCGTGGTGCCGCTCTGGTCCCAGACGACGAAGGGCACGCGGTCCACGTCGAGCGTGAGCGCGTAGCCGAAGGCGAGGAGCATCAGCAGCGGCACGCCGATGGCGAGGCCGAGGCTGCGCGGGTCGCGGCGGATATGGAGGGCTTCCTTGCGGGCGATGGCCCAGAGTCGGCGGAGGTTCATCGGCGGAACTCCTGTTGCGCGCCGGCGGCGCGGTCGCGGGCTTCGATGAGCGAGACGAAGACATCCTCCAACGTGGGCGTGATGCGCTCGATGCGGGCGAGGCCGATGCGCTCGGCGGCGAGCGCATCGCGGATGGCGGCGATGGCGGGCCCGGCTTCGGTGGCGACGGCGTGGAGGCCTTTTCCGAAGAGGGCGGTTTCCTTCACGGATGGGATTTTCGCGAGGACGGCCATGGCGTCGTGCGGGCGCTCGCAATCGATCTCCAGGACGGCGTCGGTCATATGCGTGGTCTTGAGATCGCGCGGGCGACCGAGGGCGATGAGCTCGCCGCGATAGACGATGCCGAGGCGGTCGCAGTACTCGGACTCCTCCATGTAGTGTGTGGTGACGAAGACGGTGACGCCCTGCCCGGCGAGCGCGTTGATGAGATCCCAGAATTGGCGGCGGCTGTTGGGATCGACGCCGGAGGTGGGCTCGTCGAGGAAGAGAATGGGCGGCTCGTGGAGTACGGCACAGCCGAGCGCGAGACGCTGTTTCCAGCCACCGGAGAGCGTGGAGGTGCGCGAGCTGCGGTGCGCGGTGAGGCCGGCCATTTCGAGCACCCAGGCCTTGCGGGCGGCTTTTTTGTCGGCGGGCACGCGGTAGATGCCGCTGTAGAAATCGATGTTCTCCTCGACGGTGAGCTCGTCGTAGAGGGAGAACTTCTGGCTCATGTAGCCGATGCGCGTCTTGATGAGCTCGGTCTGCGTGCGGATGTCGAAGCCGGCGACGCGGCCGGTGCCGCCGCTGGGCGTGAGCAGGCCGCAGAGCATGCGGATGGTGGTGGACTTGCCGGCACCATTGGGGCCGAGAAACCCGAAGATCTCGCCGCGCGTGACCGAGAACGAGATGCCGGCGACGGCGCGGAAGGCTCCGAAGCGTTTCTCCAGATTCTGCACCTCGACGACGGTGTCGGCGGCGGGCGCGGGGACGATGGCTTCGGCGGTGTGCATGTCGGCGCTTACGCGGCAGCGTCCTTTGGCGCGGCAATCACGGAGATGAAGACGTCTTCGAGCGAGGGCTCGATGGGTTTGATGGACAACAGCTCGAAGCCGGCGTCGGCGACGAGGCGTCGCGTGTCCGATTCGACGGCGGCGGGCTCGCGCGTGGCGACGTGGACGCGGTCGCCGAAGAGGCCGACGGTGGCGCCGTGGAGGTGCTGCCGCAGGAGCGTGGCGGTGCGGCGCGGTGCGGAGGTGCGGATTTCGAGGAGGGCGCCGGGCATGAGGCGCTTGACCTCGTCGGGCGTGCCCAGTCCGAGGAGACGGCCCTCGTGGAGGAGCGCGAGGCGGTTGCAGCGCTCGGCTTCGTCGAGGTAGGCGGTGGAGACGAAGAGGGTGACGCCGTCGCGGACGAGTTGGTAGAGGATGCGCCAGAAGTCGCGTCGGGAGACGGGATCGACGCCGTTGGTGGGCTCGTCGAGGAAGAGGACGCGCGGGGTGTGGATGAGCGCGCAGGCGAGGCCGAGTTTCTGTTTCATGCCGCCGGAGAGGTTGCCGGCGAGGCGGTGCTTGAACGGCGTGAGGTTGCTGAAGCCGAGCAGGCGCTCGGTGCGTGCGGCGAGCTCACGGCGCGGCACGCCGTAGATGTCGGCGTAGAAGGCGATGTTTTCGGCGACGGAGAGATCGGGGTAGAGGCCGAAGCGCTGGCTCATGTAGCCGATCTGGTCCTTGAGCTTTTCGGAGTCGCGGGCGACGTCGCAGCCGGCGACCTCGGCGTTGCCGCCGGAGGGCGGAAGGATGCCCGTGAGCATGCGCATCGTCGTCGTCTTGCCGGCGCCATCGGGGCCGACGAGGCCGAAGATTTCGCCGGGCTGCACGTCGAGGTCGAGGCCGGCGACGGCGACGCGCTCGCCGAAGGAGCGGCGCAACTGGTGCGTGCGGATGGCGGACATGGCGTGCGGAGTCGCGGTGCGGGTCAGCGCAGCACGGCGTCGGCGGGCATGCCGGGCTTGAGCTCGTCGGCCGGGTTTTCGAGGTCGATCTTGATGCGGAAGACGAGTTTCACGCGTTCCTTTTCCGTCTGCACGGACTTGGGCGTGAACTCGGCTTCGGAGGAGATGAAGCCGACGGTGCCGCGGTAAATCTTGTCCGGGAAGGAGTCGGTGCGGACTTCGGCGGGCTGGCCGTGGCGGAGCCTGCCGAGCTCGGGCTGCGGTACGTAGGCGCGGACCCAGACGTGGGCGAGGTCGGCGACGGTGATGACGGGCGTGCCGGCGGAGACGAACTCGCCGGGCTCGATGTTGTGCGAGAGGACGACGCCGGGGAGCGGGGCGACGAGGCGGGTGTTTTCGAGTTGGGTCTCGGCGAGGGCGAGCGAGGCGCGGGCGGACTCGACGCGTGCCCGTGCGGCGGCGACGGCGTCTTTGCGCGGGCCTTCTTCGGCGAGTTTCAGCGCTTCGGCGGCGGCGGCGGCTTTCGCCTCGGCGACGGTGCAGGCGGCCTCGGCGGCTTCGAGCTCGCGGGCGGTGATCACGCCGCGCTGGCGGAGCTCGCGGCTGCGGGTTTGCTCAAGATTGGCGCGGTCGCGGTCGGCCTCGGCGCTGCGCAGCGAGGCGCGTGCGGAGGCGAGTTCCTGGGGGCGCGAGCCGGCTTCGAGGTCGGCGAGGGTGGCCTGGGCGGTGGCGAGCTCGGCTCGGCGCAGCTCGATTTGCTGGCGCTGTTCGATGTCGTCGAGCCGGGCGATGAGTTGGCCGACTGTGACGCGTTGCCCCTCGGAGACGAGGCGCTCGGCGACGCGGCCGGGGATTTTGAAGCCGAGCTGGGCGTCGGTGGCCTCGATGTTGCCGGAGACGCGGAGCTCGCCGGCGCGGTCGGCCTGTTTGTGGCAGGCGGACACGGTGCCGAGCAGGAGTGCGGCGAGGAGCACGGAAAGAAGTCGCAGGCTTGCGGCGAGTAGGGACGGCGAAGTCATTTTCATGGGCGTGGCGGCTGGAGTTAAGGTAAGTGACGGCGGTGGTGCGGCGAACGACGGGGCCGGATTACCGGGGCGTTTTGTGGGCGGCGCAGCTTGCCGCATGGGCGGCGTAGTCGGCCTGCCCGGTGGGCGTCAGGATGCCGTTGAGGAAAAGTGGCGCGGCCTTGTCCAGGGTCTGCTTGAGCGTGAGGCCGGTGCGGTCGAGGGCGTCGGGCTGCATGAGGCCGCGGACTGCGTGTAGCCAGAATTCGGTGGCGAAGGAGATGTCGATCTCCGGGCGCACGAGGCCGGCGTCGTGGCCTTGCTGGAGGAGGCGGCCAAAGACGTAGGGGATGTTTTTTTGCCGGAGCTCCTCGATTTTCTGGTACAGGCCCGGGGCTTCGCGTTGGAGATCGCGGAGCATCAAGGGGCTGATTTTCGAGATGTTGGCTCCGATGACCTCGACGATGGCGCAGAGTTTTTGCGAGAGGGACAGGGCGGGATCGTCGAGGATCTTGTCGAAGCGGCTGCGCATGGCGCGGCCGATGAAGTCGATGATTTGCTCGGCGATGGCGCTTTTGCTCGGGAAGTGGACATAGAGGGTCTTTTTGCTGACGCCGAGGTCGTGGGCGAGGTCGTCCATCGTGAGCGCGCGCAGGCCGACGCGGAAGAAGCGCTCTTTGGCGGTCGCGAGGATGCGCTGGGCGAGGTGATCTTGCGGAGTTTCCATCTTCTGAAACGATGGAAACTGGAAACGTGTTTTAAGTTTCCATGGCGATGGAAATCTTTTCGTTCGTTTCTAATATACTAGCCACGAGTGGCTAGCGGCGGACGTTTTCCGGAGGCTGGTCAGCAGACCAAGTCGCGGAAATCCATGAAATCGGCGGTGAGGCCGCCGGGCAGCCCCTTGCAGATGACGCTGACGGCGTCGTGCGAGTGGAGCGATTCGAGGTGCGTGCAGGCGACCCAGAAATCGTGGATGCGGCGGTCGCCGGCGAGGCGCGCGTGGACGAGTCGGGCGGCGTCTTCGACGAACTTGATGTGCGCGCCGTTGAGCTCGGCGAAGGCCTGCTCGTCCTCGCGGCGCACCATGACCTGTGTCTCGGTGTGCAACGCTTCGACGCAGTGGGCCTGCAAATCCTCGATGGTGAGGCGGGCCTTGGGCGCGAGCTCGACGAAGAGCCGGGCCTTGCTGCGCTGGCTGTGCGCGATCGCGTACGCGTTGCGCTTGTCGCGGGCGTGTTCGGAGAGCTCGGCGCTGCACGGGCAGGCGGACGAATAGACGAAGTCGAACTGGATGAAGCGGCGGAAGGTGCCGTCGGCCTCCATGCGGCCCTCGTAGGCGACGGCGTAGAACTGGTAGCCTTCGAGGCCGCTGCGCAGCGAGCGCTGCACGATCGGGTAGGAGAACGAAACGCGCACGCGGGCCTGGAGCGCCGGGATCTTGCGGCGGTATTGCACGAGCACGCGGCGCAGGGCATCGAGCGAAAAGACGGCGTCCTTGTTCTCGTAGAAAGTGCGGACGATGCGGCTCATGTTGATGCCCTTGAGCCCGGCCTCGACGGAGACGGTGCCGGTGATGCTGGCCTCAAGTGTGCGCACCTCGCTGCCCTTCGTGGCGAAGCGCAGGGGCAACCGGAAATTGGAGACGCCGACCTGCTGGATCGGGCCGGCCAGGCCTGGGATGGGTTCGCCGGTCTCCATCATGTCGGGCAGCGAGTCGCGATAGGCCGGCGTGATCTTCAACTTGGCGTCGTAGCGACGCTGGATGGCAGGCGCCCTCCCCGCGGCGGAGCGGTGAAGGTAGAGCGGAGCGGCGATGTGTTTCTTCATGTTCGTTTTTATTTGGCCCGGAGCGGGGGACGATAACCGCTCGGAAGATCGGACGAGCCTGCGCTTACAACATCCGGGGCCGGGGGCTGTCAAACCTTGTGTCCTGCGTAGTCTCCACGCGGCGGCGACCGGCGGGCAGGCGCGGAGGGATACTTTCCACGTGCGCAGTCGCCGCTGGCGTGCTACAAGCGGAGCCATGCCGCATCGCGCCTTTTCACTCGAAGAAGTGGCAACCTATCTGCACCTCAACGTCCCCGACGTCGAAGAGCTGGTGAAATACCACGAGATCCCGTTCGTGATGCGGGGGGGGCGCGCTGTATTCCAACGTGGCGAGATCGATGCCTGGGCCTCCCAGCGCATCCTCGGTCTGCCGGAGAATCGGCTCGCGATCTACCATCAGAAGACGCTGCGCGGCACGCGCGAGATTTTCGCCGACGGCGCCCTGATCCCGGAGCTGCTGTCAGTGGAGAACATCGAGGCCGAGCTGCCGGCGAAGACCAAGAACTCCGTGATCCGCGAGATGGTGGCGCTGGCGGAGAAAACCGGTCGCGTGTTCGATACGGCGACCCTGCTCGCGAGCGTCGAGGAGCGCGAGGCGCTGTGCTCGACCGCGCTGCCGGGCGGCGTGGCGTTGCTCCACTCGCGGCATCACCAGTCGTACGAGTTTGAAGGCTCGTTCATGGTGCTCGGCCGTACGGTGCAAAAAGTCCCCTACGGCGCGCCCGACGGCTATCCGACGCGCCTGTTTTTCCTGATCTGCTGCGACGATGACCGCTTGCACCTGCACACGCTCGCGCGCCTCTGCCTGATGGCGCAGAAGACGGACATCCTGGAAAAACTCTACACGCTGCCCGACCGCACCTCGATGTACGAGGCGCTGCTCTATTCGGAGCAGACGGTGTTGTTGGGGAAAAAGCCCGAGCCGCCAGCGGCTTGAGGTGGCGCACGGAGAAACCCCTTGCGCGGCATACCGGCGGGCGCTTCATCGCTTCGATCATGTCCATGCGTTTTTGCATCCTCGGCAGTGGCAGCTCGGGCAACAGCGCCCTGCTGGTCACCGAGGGCGCGCGCGTGCTGGTCGACGCCGGGTTCTCTGCGAGGAAACTCGGGCAACTGCTCGCCGGCGTGGGCGAATCGCTGGAGCGGGTCGACGCCGTTTTCCTCTCGCACGAGCACAGCGACCACGCGGAAGCGCTGCGTGGGCTGAAGAAGTTCCCGCAGGTGCGCGTGTTTGCCAACCATGCCACGGCGCGCGTGCTTCAGGAGAAACTCGAGTATCGGCCCAACTGGCAGTGTTTCGAGACGGGCGCGCGATTCCGCTTCGCCGATCTCGAGGTCGAGACCTTTTCGGTGCCGCACGACGCGCAGGACCCCGTGGGGTTTCGGTTTACCAACGGCCATGAGGGCGACCTGCTTTGCCCGCGCCGCTCGCTGGTCTATCTGACCGACCTCGGGCACGCGCCGCAGCATGTGCACGAGCGGATCCGCGAGTGCGAGGTCGTCGTGGTGGAGTCCAACCACTGCCCGCGCCTGCTCCAGGCCGATCCGAAGCGCCCGTGGGTGACGAAGCAGCGCATCGCCGGCCGGCACGGTCATCTCTCCAACGACCAGTTGCGCGATCTGCTCGCCGAGGTGGCCAGCCCGCGCTGGCGGCGCATCTACCTCACGCACCTGTCGCGCGACTGTAATTCGGCGGCGGCCATCGAGGAAGCGCTGGTGCCGGTGCGCGCCCGGCTGGCGTGCGAGTTCGCCATCGTGGAGTCGGGGGCCGGCGCGCCCTTTTACGATCTGACGTGAGAGGCCGGCGGGGGCTGCCGCGACTTTCTTTCCGCCATTGTTTGCAATCAATGGCTTAAACAGCATTCCATGCTGGCGTCACTCTTGCTGCTGTTTTTCTTTTTCCTCCTCTATGCCTTCCACCATCCGCCGCACGAAGATCATCTTTACGCTCGGTCCCGCCACCGAGAGCGAAGAGATGCTTGAAAAGCTCATCCGCGCCGGTGCCGACGTGATCCGCCTCAACATGGCGCACGCCAAGCACGATTGGACCCGCGCGGTCATCAAGCGCGTGCGCGAGGTCAGCCGCCGCGTCGGCCGCGACGTGGCGATCATGATGGACATCAAGGGCCCGGAGATTCGCACCGGCGACGTCGCTGCGCCCATCGAGCTGAAGGCGGGCGAGATTTTCGATTTCACCGTGCGCCCCGGCGGGGCAGGCGAGGGCAGCGAGGAAATCCGCTCCGTCAACGTCAACTACCAGGATCTGGTCAACGACATCAAGGTCGGCGACATCGTCCTCGTGGATAGCGGCCTGCTGCGGTTCGAGGTGCTGGAGCGCAACGACCGCCACATCCGTTGCAAAGTGCTCACGCCCGGCCAGCTCACCTCTCGCCGGCACATCAATCTGCCCGGCGTGAAGGTCAACCTGCCGTCGTTTACCGACAAGGACCGCGGCGACGCGCTCGTCGGCCTCGAAGCCGGCATCGACTTCATCGCCATGTCGTTCGTGCGTGAAGCGGCCGACATCGAGCAGCTCCGTGAATTTCTCCGCTGGCACGACTCCCGCGTGCAGATCATCGCCAAGATCGAGGATCAGTCCGCCATCGCCAATCTCGACGAGATCGTGCGCGCGTGCGACGTCCTCATGGTCGCCCGTGGCGACCTCGGCATCGAGTGCCCGTACGAGGAGTTGCCCATCATCCAGCGCCGCGCCGTGCAGACCTGCCAGGCGCTCGGCCGCCCCGTCATCATCGCCACGCACATGCTCGAGTCGATGATCACGCAGCCGATGCCGACGCGCGCCGAGATCACCGACGTCGCCAACGCCGTCTATGAACTCGCCGACTGCGTGATGCTCTCCGGCGAGACGACCGTGGGCCGCTACCCGCTCGAAAGCGTGTTGATGCTCGACAAGATCTCCCGCCGCATCGAGGCCGACCAGCTCCAGCAGGGCGAGACGCCGCGCCCGATGATCCTCACCTCCGACAAGATGAAGGTGCTGCGCTCGGCGGTCGTCATGGCCAACGAGCTGCCCGGCTCTGCGATCCTCACCTTCACCCGTCGCGGCTTCATCGCTCAGGGGCTGGCGGCGCTCCGCCCGTTGCAGGCACCGATTCTGGCCTTCACGCCGCACGAGGAGACGTTCCGCCAGATGCGCCTGCTGCGCGCCATCGAGCCGTGGTACATGCCCTTCGCCTCCGATCCGGACACCACGATCGAAAACGCGATCAACATGCTCCGCAAAGAGGGGCGCATCCAGGTGGGCGCCCGCCTCGTGGTCGCCACCGATCTGCTCTCGCAAAACCGCCTCTTCGACAGCGTGCAACTGCGCACGGTGAAATAAACGCGGTCGGTGCCTCGGGCACCTGGACTCTCCCGGCCAGCCCCACATCGCGGGCTGGTCTTTTTATGCTCCTGTTACAAGCACCCGCAGATAATCCGCTTGCGGCACCAGGGCGGCAGGCCTAGCCCGTGTTTACCCCTCTGTTCCCCATGAAAAAACTCTGTGCATTGATAGGACTCGCTTCATTTCTGCTGCTGACCACGGGCTGCGTGACCGGCCACCGCATGGTCTCGCTCACGCCACCGACCGCCGCACATCCCGCGGCGAAGGGCAGCGCCTCCCTCTCGCAGGTGAAGGACTGCCGCCAGTTCGAAAACAAACCCTCGTCCCCTTGGATTCCCTCGATCAAGGGCGATGTGAATGCCGTTTCCCGTGAACAACTCGGCCAGTACATCGGCCGCCAGCGCAACACCTACGGCAAGGCGATGGGCGACATCATGCTGCCCGAGGGCCAGACGGTCGAGGGCTGCGTGCGCGACCTCGTCACCGAGGCACTTGCCCGCCGCGGCTATGCTGTCGCGGATGCGAAGGGAGACGCCACCTTCGACGTGCAGGTGAAGATCGGCGAGTTTTGGGCGTGGTGCACGCCGGGCATGTGGTCGATCCCGTTTGAGTCGCGTCTCTATTGCGAAGTGGTCATCCGGCGCGGCGACAAGGAGTCGAAGTTCAACATCCAGGCGCAGGGCAACAATCCGGGGCAGGTCGCCAGCGATGCCAACTGGCGCGAGGCCTACCGGCGCGCCTTCGACGATTTCCTGCTGCAACTCGACGGCGTGCTCAGCCGCGAAGGGCTTTGAGGTCCGCCACCTGTTTTCCCATCGGCCAGCCTGGGCTCCCGGGCTGGCCTTTTTATTGCCGTCAGTCGAGACGCGTGCCTTCGACCCGCTTGCCGTTCTTGTTGCGCCCCTCGATGCGCTGGCCGTCCGGCGAGAGTTTCACCGTGTCGACAAAGCCGCCCATCGCGTGCGTGAAGCGGATGCTGTCGTCAGGCAGGCGCTCCCACTGGCCGGAGTTGATCTGTCGGTCGCCCTCGTACACCGAGAGTTTCCCATTGGGATAGACGACCAGGCTCTGTCCGGCCGACCAGCTCCACGTGCCGACGATGCTCGCCGAGAAACGCTCCGTGCGCGTGCCGCGCAGATCCTTTCCGCGGTTGTTTTTCCCAAAAATGCTTTCGCCGTCGTCGCTGAGGCGGACGGTGTCGATGAAGCCGCCGCTCTGATAGGTGAAACGGAAACTGCCGTCGGACTGTTTCTCCCATTTGCCGGAGTTAATCTGCCGGTTGCCCTCGTACACGATCAAGGTGCCGTCCTCCCTGGCCTTGATGGTCTGGCCTGCGGCCCAGTCCCAGCTGCCGACGATGGTGCGTCGCGACTGCCGATTGGGGCGGGCGTGTTCGCGCTCGGGGTACGATCTTTTTTGCTCGTACGGCCGGGCCTCCGTCTGATGCGCGTACCAGCCGCTGTCGCGCTCGCCGCGGCCCGAGTAGGTGCCGGCCATCGTGGAGGCATCGCGCGCAAATAGAAACCCGCGGTAGTGCTGTTCGCCCCGGCGCTGGTCTCCGACGCGCGTGAACTGCACCTCGCCGTTTTGAATCGTCCCGCGGAGGGCGCACTCGCCGTCGTTGGGCGAGAGCATGCGGTAGTAACCGGTGAGGCTGCTGCCGTCCTGCTCGATGATCAGCACGCCCTTGTTGCCGCCGGCGTTGATCTCCCATTTGCCGGCGATCGATTGCGCGAAGCCGGCGACGGTGGCGAGTGTGAGGGCGAGCGCCGCGCGGAGCGGGCGTAGGAAAAAGAGGGGTGTGTGCATGTTGGAAAAGCTGGATTTGGGGCGCGCCACTGTGCTGGGGATGCCATCGCTGTGCAACTTCATTGCATGGTGTCGTTAGTTGTTTTTCCGCGATGATTTGCCGAGGTAGGTGTTGCGGGAGCTTTTGGCCTTCGCATGGTGGAAACCATGATCGGCTCCACCAGCTTCCGCCGGTCCGTGTCCTGCGTCTGCCGTGGCCTGCTGCTGTCAGCGGCCCTGGCGGTCGCCGTGTGCGCGGACGAACCCACCCGCGAAACCCCCGAATCTGCGCGCACCCGCATCCGCGAGCTGCGCACGGAGATCGCCCGCGCGGACGACGCCTATTTCAAGGCCGCCGCGCCCACGATGACGGATGCCGCCTACGATGCGCTGCGGCGCGAGCTGGCCGAGTGCGAACGTCGCTGGCCCGCCGAGGCCGCCGCCGTGCCGGCGCTCCCGGCTTTGGGCGACGACCGCTCCGAGGGTTTTGCCAAGGCCGCCCACTGCGTGCCCATGCTCGGGCTGGCCAAGACCTACTCCATGGCGGAGCTGCGCGACTGGTTCACACAGATCGCCGGCCAGCTCGGTGCCGCGTCGCCGCTCATGGTGGTCGAGCCCAAGATCGACGGCGTGGCGGTGAGCGTCGTTTACGAGAAAGGAAAACTCGTCCGTGCGATCACGCGGGGCGACGGACGCGAGGGCGACGACATCACGGAAAACGTCCGCGCGATCCGCTCGTGCCCCGCGACGTTGCGCACGATCGCCGCAGGAGGCGCGCCCTCGCCGCTGCCGGATCTGGTCGAGCTGCGCGGCGAGATTTATCTGCCGCGGTCCGAGTTTGCGCGGCTCAATCGCGAGCGCGTGGCCGCCGGCGAGGAGCCGTGGGCGCATCCGCGCAACGTGGCCGCCGGCACGATCAAGTCGCACGACCCGCGTCTGGCGTCGGCTCGCGGGCTGGCGGTGGTGTTTTACGGCTGGGGCGCGTGGGAGCCGGCGGCCTCCGCGCCCGGTTCGCAGCAGGCGTTTCACGCACAGGCGCAGGCCTGGGGCCTGCCTTGCCTCGGGCGCGTGTGGACGGCCGATAGCGCCGAGGCGCTTGGTGCGCGCGTCGAGGAGTTGGAGCGCGAGCGCGGTACTTTTGCCGCGCCGCTCGACGGTGCCGTGGTGAAACTCGATTCGCTGGCGGGACGCGCCGTGGTGGGTGAGGCCGAGGGCGCGCCGCGCTGGGCGATCGCCTATAAATACGCGCCGTCGCGCGCGGCGACCGTGCTGCGACGGGTCGTGGTGCAGGTGGGCCGGACCGGCGTGCTCACGCCCGTCGCGGAGTTTGACCCCGTGGAGCTCGGCGGGAGCACGATGACGCGCGCCACGCTGCACAACCGCCACTACGCCGCGCGCCTCGGGCTGTGCGCGGGCGACCGCGTGACGCTGGAGCGGGCCGGCGAGGTCATCCCGAGCATCGTCGCGGTGGAGCATGGGACCGGCGGCGAGAAATTCGCGTTTCCCTCGACGTGTCCGTCGTGCGGCGCGCCGGTGGAGGCGGGTGGCGCGGTGGCGCGTTGCACGAACCGGGTCGCGTGTCCGGCGCAGATCGCGGGCCGCATCGAGCACTTTTGCGGAAAGCATGGCGTGGCGATTTCCGGCGTGGGCGAGGCGCTGGCCGGTGCGTTGGTGGAGACGGGCCGCGTGCGCTCCGTAGACGCGTTATACCGGTTGCGCGAGGCGGAGTGGATGGCGCTGCCCGGCGTCGGCCGCACGACGACGGTGGCGCTCCTGGCGGAGGTCGAGCGGAGCAAACGCGCCGAGCTGTGGCGGTTTATCGCGGGGTTGAGCATCCCGCAGGTGGGGCCCACGACGGCGAAGCTACTCGCGCGGCATTATGGCAGTCTGCCGGCGCTTGCGGCGGCCACGCAGGAGACTTTGCCACCGGCGCTCGGCGAGTCGGCGGGGCGCGCGGTGCTGGCGTTTTTCGCCTCGGCGGAAAACCGCGCCGTGGTGGACGGGCTGCTCGCTGCCGGAGTGGCACCGACGCCGCCCGCAGTGGAGGTGGGCCGGCTGGCGGGCAAAACTTTTGTGCTCACCGGGCGTCTGCCGACGCTCTCGCGCGAGGATGCAACGCGACTGATCGAGTCAGAGGGCGGCAGGGTGGGCGGCGTGGTGACGGGAGAAACCGACTACGTGGTGATCGGGCGCGATGCCGGCATCAAGCTGGCGAGGGCGCGCGAGCTGCAGGTGCCCGTGATCGACGAGGCGACGCTGCGGCGGATGCTGGAGGAGACGGCTGGCGTTGAGTGACGGAGTCGCTACGCTCCGGCGAAACGATTCCCCATGCCGATCTACGTTTACCAAGTCATCACGCCAGCGGGCGACGGCGAGATTTTCGAAGTGCAGCAATCGATCTCCGACCCGGCGCTGACGGTGCATCCCGAGAGCGGGCTGCCGGTGCAGCGCGTGTACACGGCGCCGAATCTGGCGTTGAAACACAGCGGGCCGGCGCAGCGTTCGAAGCTGTCGGCCGAGAATCTCGCGCGGCATGGCTTCTCGCGGTACGAGAAGGCCGGGAAGGGCCAGTACGTGAAAACCGCCGGTCAGGGAGGACCGGCGGCGATTCGGGCGGAGGGCTGAGCGGGGCTTTACGCGCTGAGCGTGCCGCCCTTGCTGGCGTTGTTGACCAGCTTGCGGTAGCGGGCGAGCCAGCCGGTGAGCTGGCGCTCGACGGGCTTCCACGTGGCGCGGCGCGCCTCGAACTCGGCCTTGTCGACGAGGATGTCGATGCGGCGGCCGGGGAAATCGATGCGCAGGCGGTCGCCATCCTTGAGCAGGCCGATGGGGCCGCCCTCGGCGGCTTCGGGCGAGACGTGGCCGATGCACGCGCCGGCGGTGCCGCCGCTGAAGCGTCCGTCGGTGATGAGGGCGACCTTGTCGCCGAGGCCCATGCCGACGATGTAGCTGGTGGGCGAGAGCATCTCCTGCATGCCGGGGCCGCCGCGCGGCCCTTCGTTGCGGATGATGGCGATGTCGCCGGCCTTGACCTTGCCGGCGAGGATGCCGGCGCAGGCGCCGTCCTGGCTCTCGAAGATGACGACCGGGCCTTCGAAGACGAAGCCGGGGCCGCAGTTGGCTTTGAACGCGTCGGAGATGCCGGCGGTTTTCACGACGGAGCCCTCGGGGGCGAGGTCGCCGTAGAGGATGGAGAGGCCGCCGTCCTTGGTGTAGGCGCGCTCCGGGGTGCGGATGCAGTGCTGCGGATCGAAACGGAAGACCGGGTCGTGCGGCATGAGCCCGGCGGGCTTGGCGACGGCGAAGTTCTTCGGGTCGTAGTCGTGCGCGGCACGGGCGATGGTGCCCGCGGCGTGGAGACGCGGGGCGCGGAGCAGGCAGGCGATCTTTTTCGCGCCGGTCTTTTCGTACTGCCAGACGATGAGGGCGGGCGTGCCGCGCACTTCGGCGAGCTCGGCGCGGACCAGACCGCGGAACTCGGCGAACTTGGGCTTCAAGCCGGCCTCGATCTCGGCGGCGCCGTGCCAGGTGGTGTCGGCGTCGACTTCGAGTTCGCCCTTGGCGCCGAAGATCGCGCCGCAGGCCGCGGCGTCGTTGGCGTTGAAGGCGGCGGCGAGGCGCCAGAGCGCGATGGCGCGGTCGTCGGCCGGGTGGAAGAGCATGGGCTTCGGCACGAGGTTGCCGTTGGCCGCGCGGGCGGCGGGGCCCATCTTGTCGTTGGGATCGAGCACGAGCGCGGAGGCGCCGGAGACGCGGACGATGCGCGCCTCGTCGGTGCAGGTGGGCGAGCGCAGGTCCCAGGCGTCGATGTTTTCGCCGAGGGTCTTGCCGGTGACGGTGAGGCACTCGTTCTTGAGGGCGCCGAGGCGTTTTAGCTCGCCGAGGATGGTGTGGATGCCGCCGGCGCGGTGGATGTCCTGGATGTGGTAGTCGGAGGACGGCGACACTTTGCAGAGGCAGGGGATGCGGCGCGAGATGGCGTCGATGCGGGCGATGTCGTATTCGATGCCGGCCTCGCGTGCGATGGCGAGGGTGTGGAGCACGGTGTTGGTCGAGCCGCCCATGGCGACGTCGAGGCAGAGTGCGTTGTCGAAGGCTTCGAGGGTGGCGATGTCGCGCGGCTTGAGGTCGCGTTTCACGAGCTCGAGGATCTGCCTGGCGGCGCGGCGGTAGAGCTGCTCGCGCTCCTTGGAGACGGCGAGGATGGTGCCGTTGCCGGGCAGGGCGAGGCCGAGGGCTTCGCTGAGGCAGTTCATCGAGTTGGCGGTGAACATGCCGGAGCAGGAGCCGCAGGTCGGGCAGGCGGACTGCTCCATCTTGAGCAGTTGCTCGGCGGAGACGCTGCCGGTCTGGTGGGCGCCGACGCCCTTGAAGACGGAGATGAGGTCGCTCTTTTCGGTGGCGGGGCGCAGGTGCGCGGGCAGGTCGCTGGTGGTATCGGTCTGCGCGATGCCGGCGGCCATCGGTCCGCCGGAGACGAAGACGGTGGGGATGTTGACGCGCAGGGCGCCCATGAGCATGCCGGGGACGATCTTGTCGCAATTCGGGATGCAGATCATGCCGTCGAAGCAGTGGGCGCGCAGGACGGTCTCGACGCAGTCGGCGATGAGCTCGCGCGACGGCAGGGAGAACTTCATGCCGGAGTGGCCCATGGCGATGCCGTCATCGACGCCGATGGTGTTGAACACGAAGGGGACGCCGCCGGCCTCGCGGACGAGGCGCTTGACGAGCTGGCCGACCTCGTTGAGGTGCGCGTGGCCGGGGATGCAGTCGATGTAGCTGTTGGCGATGGCGATGAACGGCTTGTCGAAATCGGCCTCGGATTCGATCACGCCGGTGGCGCGGAGGAGGCTGCGGTGGGGGGCGCGTTCAAAGCCCTTCTTGATGGTATCGGAGCGCATGTTTGAAAAAGACGGATGCCCACTAGAAACGGCCCGGAGCGTTTTGGCCATCTTGGAAAACGGATTCGTGGGGGCTGGGCCGGGCGGCAGGCCGTTCGGCGTGCGCTGCCGGCGTCCGCGGCGGCGATGCGAAAAGCCCTCGTCTGTTTTGCCGCCGCTAGAACTGCGTTGGGGCACCTAGCCCAGAGCCTGCCTCCTGCTTGGCACTCCCATCTGGGCCTGAGGCTCCAAGGCTGCTTTACGATCAGCCCGGACGAAGGTCATTTGGCGCGATACATCGCCGGAGGTTCCAGCAATCTGAGCTGTGGGTCATCATGCCCATTTCGTAATGCGACATCTAGCTGGGAGTTCTGGTCCACATCCTCGTTGCCCCATTGTTGCCAACCTGGGCGACGAAAGCGGGCGAACATCTCCAAGAATGGTCCAGGGCTGCAGGCCTCAATGAGGTCGTAGATTTCGTCAGGCTTGCGGCTGTGCTCCCGCTTGCGGGTGGAAAATAAATTCACTTGGGTCCGACCAGGCTGAAGTGTTCGCATGGATCCGCGAACGCCAAACAGGATCAACTCAGTGACATTCCGGAAGTAGAAACCTACGCCGCGACCATCTGGTCCACCATCTTTGCGAATTTTGTACCAGACGAGGTTCGATTTATAGGTGAACCCCCACGCCTTCATCACCTGTAACCCTTCGGCGAGCAGTGCATTGGGGACCCAAAGGTAAAGATGCGACTTGGATGCGGCAAACTCACGTACCGGTAGTTCGCAAATCTCCTCGAGTTCCATTGTCGGATAGCGGAGGAGCCTCTTATGTTCGGGAGCAACTTTACCCGTGGAGTTCTGAAACCTCCAGGGTGGATCTGCGAGGATAGTCGCATAGGTATCGTGCAGGGAGCTGCGCAAGTCCTGGATCGCAGAGGCAGGGGCGATTATCTCAGTCGGCATCGACAAAAAGTGTTTTCTTAATCCCAAAGACAAGGATGGGGCAGCCAGCACCGCCGCCACCCTCAATTCTGGGAAGTAATTTGCTCATGTGCGTCGTCGAATTGCCAAAGGAACCGCCGCGCCCCAGATTGTCGAAGATTTCTTGCAGAGAATCAGTGCGAGTTATGATCACCCCAACCGAGACGGCTCGTAAGTCGAACAAGAGGCGGAAATTGTTCAAGTCGCGGTCGTAAAATGGATCTTTGTTGTTCCACTCGATTTCCAGTGCGATCCGGTTCTTGAAGCAGTCGATTTCGTGCGTTGGGCTGTTCGCCACCACCCCGTCCACGGAAATCTTCGTGTCGAAGTTCTTGGCGACCCAGCCACGCTGTAGGAGGAAGCTGTCGATAAACTCGCTTACTTTGCTTTTCCTTCCACCCGGCGTGGTAATCCACTCTTTTTTTAGGCGGAACTTCGTCAGCACATCCTTGATGTCGAGGTATTCGCTGGGAAAGTCGCTTTTTAGAATGGCATGCGCATGGCGCCATTCGTGAACCTCGTAGTGCTCGTTTATAAAATCAGAAATCTTTGGGGTAGCCACATGTTGGATCCACCGCGTTTCAACATTCCGTTCAAGATCCGTTTATGGCGAATAAAGTTCGCAGAGGGGGCGTCGCTCATGCCTTGCCGGCGCCGGAGACGTCTTGTCTGGCGTGCTTCGAGTGGGCGCTGGGGCTGGCGCCGAAACGTTTTTTGAAGCGCAGGGAGAAGTAGAACGGGTTGTCGAAACCGACCTTCTGCGCGACTTCGGCGACGGAGATCGTCGTGGTCTTGAGGTAATAGGCGGCCATTTCGAGTCGGCGGTCCTCGACATATTGTTGGGGCGTGCGGCCCGTGCCGCGGCGGAAAAGCAGCGTGAACTGCGAACGCGAGAGCCCGGCCACGCCGGCGAGAACGTCTACGCCCGCCGGGGCGGCGATGTCGCAGTGGAAGTGTTCGAGCGCGTGCTCGACGCGGGTGTCCACGGCGTGCGTGGCCATGGTCTCGCTCCCGGCGGCGATTTGCAGGATCACGGCTTCGAGCATGGCTTCGAGGAGCGGCTCGCGCAGTTTGAGATCGGGGTTGGTCAGGTTGATGCGGTGGGCTTGTTCGAGCGCCTTGGCGATGCGCACGCGCAGGGGGGCATCGTGCACGGTGTGGATTTGCCACGCACGGGCGGGGCGGAACCAGTCGAGCTGCGTGCGCAGGCGCTCGGTGGCGCGAAAGTGCAGCCAGTAAAACTCCCAGCTCTGCGCGGGCTCCGGGATGCGGTAGGATCGGCCGATGCCCGGCGCGAGCAGCATGAAGTCTCCCGCGCCGGTGCGCACCGTGGCGTCGGGGTACACGGCCTCGCCCACGCCCTGAAGTGTGAAATAGGCGTTCCAGTTCTCCAGGTTGCCCTCGATCCACGTCAGCGGCTCGCCACGGCTCATGAAGTAGCCGGTCATCGGCATCATGGGAGCGGCAGAACCATTGATCGAACGCATGCGCCAAAATTATATGCGAACCGGCCTGCGGGCGATTCAGAAATGGATCGCGCCATGGTATTGTGCCACCGCCGCCCGTGGTCCTCTCACCGCGCGGCGGCCTGCCCGCTCATTCTTATATCCACCTCACACCCCGGACTCACATGCGAAAGAGCCTCAAACAATCGCTACTCATCACCCTCACCGGCGCGTCGCTCGCCTGCCTCGGGGCACTTCCCCTCGCGGCGGCCACCGCGCCCGCCGTCACCCAATCCGCCCAGCCGGGTGCGCAGACACTCGAACAGCGGGCCGACGCGCTCCTGGCGCGCATGACGCTTGCCGAGAAGGTCGGCCAGCTCTCGCAGATCGGCCCCAACTCTCTCGGCGCGGGCTACGAGCCGGAGACGCTGATCCGCAAGGGCCTGGTCGGCTCCGTCCTCTGGACGATCGATACGGACCTCATCAACAAATACCAGAAGATGGCCGTCGAAGAGACGCGCCTCGGCATCCCGATCCTCTTCGGCTTCGATGTCATCCACGGCTACAAGACGACCTTCCCCGTGCCGCTGGCGATGGCCTCGTCGTGGGACCCGGAACTGGTCCGGCGCGCCTCGCAGGTCGCGGCGGCGGAGTCGCTCGCCTCGGGCATCAACTGGACCTTTACGCCGATGGTGGACATCGCCCGCGACGCCCGCTGGGGGCGCATGGTCGAAGGCGCCGGCGAGGACCCGTACCTTGGACGTGCGATGGCCCGTGCGCAGGTGCTCGGTTTCCAAGGGCCCTCGCTCGGTGCGCCCGGCGGCATCCTGTGCAGCGTGAAACATTTTGCCGGTTACGGCGCGGCCGACGGCGGGCGCGACTACGACAGTTGCTACCTGTCCGAAGTCGAGCTGCAGAATGTTTACCTGCCGCCCTTCCAAGCCGCCATCGACGCAGGCTGTGGCGCGGTGATGTCCGCCTACATGACGCTGAACGACGTGCCCGCGACCGGCAACGCGCACATGCTGCGCGAGGTGCTCCGCCATCAGATGGGGTTTAAGGGTTTTGTCATCAGCGACTCTTATTCCGTCCTCGCGCTGACGGGGCATGGCTACTCGAGCGACGAGGCCGACGCGGCGCGCAAGGCCCTGACGGCGGGCGTCAACATGGACATGGGCAGCGAGACTTACATCCGCAACGTCGAGGCGCTCGTCCAGTCGGGCAAACTCGACCCGCGTGTGGTGGACGAGATGGTGCGCGAGGTCCTGCTCGTCAAACTGCGCATGGGGCTCTTTGAGCGCCCGTACGGCAACACGGCGGACAAGGCAAAGATCCTCGGCGATCCGGCGCACCGTGCGCTGGCCCGCGAGGCGGCCTGCAAATCGATGGTGCTCCTGCGCAACGAGGGCGCACTCCTGCCGCTTTCAAATGGGCTCAAGCGCATCGCCGTGATCGGCCCGCTCGCGGATTCGCGCGAGGACATCAAGGGCCCGTGGACGGCGGAAAACGATGTCGCGGTGTCGGTCCTCGACGGCCTGCGCCACGCCCTGCCGGGCGTGCAGCTCGACTACGCCGTCGGGGGCGACATGCAGCGCGCCTACCCGATGCCTTGGGAGGCGCGCGAGGGTAAGCCGGCCCCCGCCATCATGGACGCGCCGACGATGCAGGCCGAACAGGCGAAGGCCGTTGAGACCGCGAAGGCGTCGGAGCTGGTCATCATGGTCCTCGGCGAGCGTGCCAACATGTGCGGCGAGGCGGCGTCGAGCTCCACGCTCGCGCTCGACGGCAACCAGCAGGCGTTGCTCGAAGCGGTCGTCGCGACGGGCAAGCCCGTGGTCCTCGTGCTGCTCAACGGGCGTCCGCTCGACATCACGTGGGCCTCGGCGCATGTGCCCGCGATCCTTGAGGCGTGGTTCCCTGGCTCCGAGGGCGGCAACGCCGTGGCGGACATCCTCACCGGCAAGGCGAACCCCGGCGGCAAGCTGACGGTGACGTGGCCGCGCTCCGCCGGTCAGTGCCCGCTCTATTACAACCACAACGCGACGCAGGCGCGGGAGGACGAGCCATTCTTCACCTCGCGCTATGCCAACACGTCCTCGCTGCCGCTGTATCCGTTCGGCCACGGCCTGAGTTACACGAGCTTCAGCTACTCCGGTCTCTCGCTCGACCAGACGCAGATCGCCCCGGATGGCAGTCTCAACGTGAGCGTGGACGTGACGAACACGGGCAAGGTCGCCGGTGACGAAGTGGTGCAGCTCTACATCCACCAGCGCCACGGGAGCATCGTCCGTCCCGTGCGCGAGCTCAAAGGGTTCGAGCGCATCACGCTCGCTCCGGGCCAGACGCGCAAGGTCACCTTCCGCCTCGGGCCGGACGAGCTCGGCTACTGGAGCCCGCTGACGGGCCGCCGCGAGGTCGAGGCGACGGACTTCGACGTGTGGGTGGGCGGCGATTGCCGCGCCGACGCACACGCGGCGCTGGCGGTCCGGTAGGCTCTAGCTTGTCCTCTTCTTTGGCCGCCACAGGCGTGTGCGCTTGTGGCGGCTTTTTGTGTGCGGACCAAGAGTCGCTAGAAGGAAACCAGCCGTTGGCCTGGCGGACGCCAGAGGGCGCAACGGCTTTTCCAATGCAAATCCTCGACCATGCTTACGAGCTTAAGCCGTCCGCTTCTGCCACGACAAAGTCCCGTGACTGCGTGGGGACGCTTCATGGATTGCGACGGCCCGCGGCATTTGAAGTGGCGAAGGCTGATCTAGGGACATGTTACCTTTGGGGGGGAGGACTTGCGCTGATTCATCGGCCAAGGCGCGGAGCATGATGCTGTGGCGAGCAACATGTTTTGGGACCTAACGGTTCGCGTGCACGTTTTGCTGTTCCTGCCTCGTTGCATTTGGGCGGGGCGTTGGCACATTGCGCGCACCATGACTGTCAAAAAGCTCCTCCATACGCGTATGCGGGTCGATGACCTCGAACGGACCGTGATTTTCTACGAACACGCGCTCGGGTTGGCGGTGGTGCGGCGGTTCACGTCGCCGCGCGGCGCCAAACTGGTGTTTCTCCAGGTGCCGGGCAGTGAGGAGGAGATCGAGCTTTGCCAGTTCCCCGGCGCGCCGTCGGTGGCGGTCCAGCCCGACCTCATGCACCTGGCCTTTGAGGTCGAGGATTTGCACGCGTTTGCCGCCGAGCTCCAGCGCAAGGGCTACCCGCTCAGTGACGGTCCCACGCCGACGGGCGACGGCAGTTTGATCGCGTTTATCGACGCGCCCGAGGGCTACGAGGTGGAACTCATCCAACGCGAGGCGTGAGCGGCGCTGTCTGTCTCGTGGCCGAGCTTAAAGCCCGAGGCCGAGCTGTTCGGCGGGCGGAGCGACTTCGGCGAGGCAGGCGACGTCGTCGTGCGCGAGTCGGTTGACGCGGACGCCCACCCGGTGCGCGACGAGCGCGCCATCGGGCGCGGGCTGGAGGATGCGGGCGACGGTGTCGGGCGGGAGCGTGTGCGCGGCGAGCCACGCTTCGCAGGTATCGACGGAAAGCAGCGCGGGCATTCGGTCGTGGATCGGGCGCATGAGGGCGTTGGGCGCGGTGGTGACGAGCGTGCAGCTTTCGAGGAGCGCGCCATCGGGATCGGTCCAGGTTTCCCAGAGCCCGGCGAAATAGAGCGGCTCGTCCTGCGGCGCGTGAAAGTACCACGGCTGGCCGGAGTCGTGACGCGTTTCCCACTCGTAGAATCCGGTCGCGGGGATCGCGCAGCGGCGCTTTTGAAGCGCGTCGCGGAAGGAGGGTTTGGCGGCGAGCGATTCGGCGCGTGCGTTGGCGAGGCGTGTGCCGAAGCTCTCGGAGTTTGGGGCCCAGTGCGGGACGAGGCCCCAGTGCAGCCAGGCGACTTCGCGGCCGGCGGTGCCGGTGCGCAGCGCCGGGATCGCGCGGCCGGGTGGGATGTTGAAATGGTCGTCGGCTTCGCGGGCGAGACGGGCGCGCAGCTTCTCGGCGGCGCGGGCGAGGTCTCGGCGGCGGAGTGCGTAGCGACAACACATGGCACACGACGGTGAGGGCTCCGTCGCCGACGGCAAACGGGATTCTCTGCTCGGGACTGGAAATCACCTGTGGCGAAGTGGCCTGGATGCGCGGTGGACGTGGGGTATGGCGCCGCGAGTCCGGCGGCTCATCATGCGGGTGCTGCGTGGGGCGTCACTTTCCTGCGACGCGAATCGATTGCGCTGGCCGAAAAAAGGCGGCTCGGCCATGTCTGGCCTGTTTCGCACACCACGTTCGTCTATGGATTTCTGGCAGTTCACACCTCAGGCATTGCTTCCACTCATGGCAGCGCTCGCTGCGGCATCGGCGGCGGTACAGGTGTGGCGGCGGCGGGAGAGTCCGCAGGCCGGCTGGCTGGCCACGGTGTTGTTTGGCGCGGCGTGGTGGGCGGGAATCGCGGTGCTGGAGTACGCGACGACGGCGCTGTGGGGGAAGATCTTCTTTTCGCAACTGACCTATATCGGCATCGAGCTGGCGCCGTTGGCGGTGTGGCGTTTTGCTTACGCGTACACGCACGATGGTGCCGCACCGTCGCGCGGCTGGCGGTGGTTTACCAATGGTTGGGCGGTCTTCGTGATCCTCGTCGCATTTACCAACGGCTGGCACCACTGGCTCTGGCCGGAAGTGCACCTGATCGAAGTGGATGGGTTTATCCAGGCGTGGTACGGGCGCGGCGCGTTGTTCTGGGCCAACGTCGTCTACTGCTACGGCGCGATGGCGGTTGCGGTGCTGATTTTCCTGCGACACGCGCTCGCCTCGCAGGGCGTGCTCCGACGCCAGGGCTGGGTGCTCTTGATTGCGACGCTGACGCCGTGGGTGACGAGCGGGCTGTATCTGCTCCGCCTCGGCCCGTGGGGCCGCGTGGACCACACGCCGGTCGGCTTCGTGGCGATGGGGCTGATTTTGCTGTGGGGCCTGCGGCGTTTCCAACTGCTCGATCTACGCCCGGTGGCGAGCCGGACACTTTTCGAAAGCATGGGTGACCCGGTGCTGGTCGTCGATGCCCGTGGCCGCCTCGTGCTCGCCAACCCGGCGGCTCAGGTGCAACTCGGGCTGGCTTCGGAATCGGTCGGTCGCGACGTGGCCGAGGTGCTGACCGCCCGGCCTGCGCTCATCGCCGCTCTGGGACGTCGTGTGCCGGAGGAGACGGTGGCCGATGGCCCGACATGGTGGCACCTGCGGGCGACGCCGCTCGATACGCAGGGCATGCGGCTGTTTGTCCTGCGCGATGTGTCGGAGCAGAAGCGTGCCGAGCTGGCGCTTGGCGAGGCCTTGCGGCGTGCTGATGCCAGTGCGCAGGAGGCCCACGCGGCCAATGCGGCCAAGAGCATTTTCCTCGCGCAGGTGAGTCACGATCTCCGTACGCCGCTGCATGCGATCCTCGGCATGGCCGAGCTCTGCCAGGCGCCTGCGGCGACGATCACGCCGCTGCAAGCCGCGGGCACGATCCAGACCGCGGGCGAATCGCTGCTGCGCCTCGTCAACGATCTGCTCGACTTCTCGCGCATCGAGGCGGGACGGGTGGAGCTGGAGTCAGAGCCGTTTCGCCTGGCTCCGCTGATCGACTCGGTGGCGCAGCTGCTGACGGTGATGGCGCGCCGCAAAGGGCTCGCCTTGCGCGTGACCATTGCGCCCGGCACGCCCGCCGGCTGGCGTGGCGATGCGGACCGGATACGCCAGATCCTGCTCAATCTCGTGGGTAACGCGGTGAAGTTTACCGAGCGTGGCGAGGTGGCCGTCACCGTTTCCGCTTTGGCAGGAAAGTTGCGCCTCGAAGTGCGCGACACCGGGCCGGGCATTCCGCTGGATCGCCAGCCGACGATTTTCGAGCCATTCAATCGCGGCGATCTCACGCAGGTCCGCCGTACCGAGGGCGCCGGGCTGGGGTTGGCGATCGTGCGGCGTCTGGCGGAAGCCATGGGCGGCATCGCTACCGTGAGCAGCGTGCCGGGCGCAGGCTCGTGTTTTGCGGTGGAGCTGGCGCTGCCGGTGGTGGCCGAGGGCGAGTTGCCCAAACTCGAGGTGTCGACGACGCCGGTCGCGAATGCGGCCATCGCGCTGCGCGTGTTACTGGCCGACGACGATGCGCTCAGCCGCAAGGTGACGCAGGCGCAGCTCGTCCAGTGCGGTTGCGAGGTGGAGTCGGTGTCCGATGGCGCTTCGGTGCTGCCGCGGCTGGCGGCGGCGCCGTTTGACGTCGTGGTGCTGGACGGCCAGATGCCCGGTCTCGACGGCTGGGAGGTGGCGGCGAAATTGCGCGAGCCGGCGGTGGTGCTTGCGGGGCGGTTGCCTCACATCGTGGCGCTCTCCGCCGATCTCACGCCGCAGACGCTCGCGCGCTGGCACGGGGCCGGCGTGCCGCACGTGGTGGCGAAGCCCGCGCGGCTCGACGACCTGGCGTCGGCGCTGGTCACGCCCGCACGCTGAGGCCGCCGGCTCGATGCCGCATCAGTCGCGGACCTTTTCGCCCGTGTGCAGGTGGTGGACGATGAACCGCTCGATGGCGTGAATTATTTCACTTTGGGATTTGTGGTCGAAGTGCTCGACGAGATCGCCGCCCGCCGGGCCAGTGGCGATCCAGCGTCGGCGCCAGTGGAGGCGCGTGCCGCCGTCGGTGGTCGCATCGAGCCGGATGCTCATGCGCATGACATGCTCGGTGGTGGTGTTGAAGCAGGTGAATTCGATGAGGTGCGGTGGCTCATAGCGGGTGACCACCCAGGTCATCGTGCCGGAGTCCTTGCGCACGGTGCGAAAGATGCACTCATCCTCGGCCACCCCGCTGGCGGTGTTGAGTACGTCGCACTCCCAACCGGGCAGCCAGTCGTACTCAAGCACGGGGCAGAGGAGTGGAAAAACGCGTTCCGGTGCCGCGGCGACGGTGAACTCGTCCTCGCGGACCGTGGAGCGGGCGTTGGCGGCGGGATGCGTGATCGTGCCGTTGGAGAAGCCGAACTGGCGTTCGAGCCAGGCGACCGCGGAGGCGCGCATCTCGGGCGTGGCGTCGTGCCCCACGCCGGGATACGCGCGGAAGGCGAAGCGGTCGGGCTGGTCGCGGTAGTCGGCGGCCAGTTTCTCGCAGAACGCGTGGACCTTGGCCGTGTCGAAGTGCGGGTCGGCGTCGCCGATCTGCACGAACAGGCTGCGCGGCACGAAGCGCTCCGGATGGCGCGCGGGATCGGAGGTCGCAGCCAGCGCGAAGGCGGCTTCGGTGTTGACGAATTGAAACGGAGTGCCGCGCGGGACGTCGTCCCAGTACGGTGAGGCGATCAGCGGAGCGGCGGCCTTGATGCGTGGATCGCGGGCGGTGGCGGCGAAGGTGACGAAGCCGCCCATGGAGATGCCGCTCATGCCGATGCGTCCGGCGTCGACGCGTGGATCGCGCACGAGCACATCGATCATGCGCGAGACGTCGTTGGCGGTCTCGTGCATCGCCTGGCGGAGTTCGAGGAGGTCGACCTTGCCGGTCTTCTGAATCTCGTCGTGGGAGAAGTGCGGGCCCGGACGCGCGCCGTGCATGCGGTTGTCAATGCAGACGACCATCCAGCCGCGCCGGGCGAGCGCGTCGGCGTCGAACTGGCCGGCGATCCAGGCCTTGTCGCCGGAGAAACCGTGGCTGAGCAGGAGGAGTGGATGGAGCTGCGGCTCGTCAGCCCAGAAGATGTCCGCGGGGACGCCGGCGATCTCGCGCGTCTCGTGGTGGACGGTGATGGCTGCGGTGTCCTGTGGAAGGGCGGCGGCGAAGGTGCCGGTGGTTGCGGCGGAGCCGAGGATGCCGAGGAGGGCGATGAGTTTGTTTTTCATGGGAAGGCACGCAGCCTGCACTGTGAAGCCCTAGTCGGCTCAATGCAGAGGCGGTGCCTGTGGTGTGCCTGCGCCCGATCCCGTGATTGTGTGCCCGAGGAACGTGTGGGTGATCGGCGGGCTGTGGCTATTTTTTTCAGGCGGCCGGCACGCGGCGGATGCGGGCGATGGCGGCGGCGAGTTCTTCAGGCTTCATCGGCTTGCTCACGTAGTCGTCCATGCCAGCGTCCATGCAGAGCTCGCGGTCGCCTTGCATGGCGTTGGCCGTGATGGCGATGATCCAGGGGGGTGATTTTCTGGAGTGTGTTTCGCGGATATGGCGGGTGGCCTCCAGTCCGTCCATTTCCGGCATTTGGACATCCATGAGGACGATGTCGTAGGGTTGGCGGAGAATTGCGGCGACGGCTTCGTGGCCGTTGCCTGCGACGTCTGCGCGAAAGCCCATCCGGGCCAGCATGTGGAGCGCCACGCGTTGGTTGACGCGGTTGTCCTCAACTAGGAGGACGCGCTCGGTGCGCGCGGTGGGAGCTGCGGCAGGGGTGGTTTTCCTGGGCGCGGCGGGCGCATGTGTGCGAGTGCAGAGACGGGCGAGCGTCTCGCAAAGGATCGCGGGTTTGGCGGGCTTGAGCAGGTTGGCGTCGAAGAGGCCGGCTTCGGCGGGGTTGCCGTAGGGGCCGCAGGATGAGAGGCGCAAGAGCGGCATGGCTGCGGGCTGGCCTAGGGCGCGGATGGCGCGGGCGAGCATGGCGCCGTCCATCTCCGGCATTTGCATGTCGAGGATGGCACAGTCGAAGCGTTCGCCGGAGCGGAGTCTGGCGAGTGCTTCAGGCCCCGATGCGCAGGCGAGGGGAATCATGTGCCAGTTACGGGCCTGATGGGTGAGGATACGGCGGTTGGTGGCGTTGTCGTCGATGATCAGGATGCGTCTGCCGGCGAGGACGGCGGGTGCGGGAGTCGGGTACTTATGGGGACCGGCGGGAGGGGCTTCGAGTGTGACGGTGAACGTGAAATGCGAGCCTCGGCCTTCGGTGCTTTCGACGGAGATGGTGCCGCCCATGAGCGTGACGATGCGTTTGCAGATCGCCAGTCCGAGACCGGTGCCGCCGAAGCGGCGCGTGGTGGAGGCGTCGACTTGGGTGAACGGGACGAAGAGGCGGGCTTTGGCGGCGGCGGGGATGCCTATGCCTGTGTCGCTGATGGTGCAGGCCAAGTGAAACGCTCCGTGTGACTCCGCATCGTGCGTGGCACTCATGGTGAGGACGATCTCGCCGTGCTCGGTGAATTTGAGTGCGTTGCCCAGGAGATTGACGATGACCTGACGCAGTCGGGTCGCATCGCCGGAGGCCAGCGTGGGGACGCTGTCGGAAATCTCATAGAGGAGGTCGATGCCTTTTTCGGCTGCTCTGGGGGCGAATAGATCGAGCGCATCTTCGGCGCATTTTCTGAGGTCGAAGGTGTGGCGCTCCAGCTCCAGGCGGCCCGACTCGATCTTTGAGAAATCGAGGATGTCGTTGATGATGGTGAGGAGTGCGTCGCCGCTGTTGCGGATGGTTTCGGTGAACTCGCGTTGTTCCGGTTCGAGGGATGATTCGAGGAGGAGCGAGGCCATGCCGATGATGCCGTTCATGGGCGTGCGGATCTCGTGGCTCATCATGGCGAGGAACTGGCTCTTGGCTTCGTTGGCGGCTTCGGCGGCGATTTTGGCGGCGCGCAGTGCGTGCTCTGCCTCGTGGCGCCGGGTGATGTCCTGGATGAAACCCTCATAGTAGAGGACCCTGCCGGAGTCGTCGCGGACGGCGCGGGCATGCTCCTCAATCCAGATGGGTGTGCCGTCTTTGCGCCTGACTTGGTATTCGAGCCCGCGGACTTGCCCGTCGCGCGCCATGAGGCGCTTGAACTCATCGCGCACCGAGGGATCGACATAGATGGAGCGTGAGATGTCGCTGACGCTGGCGAGGAGCTCTTCCGGAGAGTCGTAGCCGTACATGTGGGCGAGGGCCGGGTTTACGAGGAGGTATCGGCCGTCCGGCGTCGACTGAAAGATGCCTTCGACGGCGTTCTGGACGATACTGGCGTAACGGGCGACAGAGGGCGCCCAATCGGGATTGGGCACGGCTTTCGCAGGACTGGAGGGACTGACCACCATGTGTCTGGCCTTTGCAGGCCGCGTGCCAACTCCTCTGGCACTGAAGTGGCGGCCGTGATCGGCGATTGATCCGTTGATGCAGACTGCCCACGCTGCGCAAAACCATGTCGAAACTCATCTGCGTCTATTGCTCCTCCAGCGACCGTCTCGATGCGAAATACTATGCCGCCGCGGAGGCGCTTGGCCGCGCGTTGGCGGCGCGAGGCTGGGGGCTGGTTTATGGTGGCGGCAAGGTGGGACTGATGGGCGCGCTCGCACGGACCGTGAAGGCGGGCGGCGGGCGCGTGGTGGGCGTGATCCCACAGTTCATGTGCGACAAGGAGCTCGCCTACGACGAGGCCGATGAGCTCGTCACCGTGATCACGATGCGCGAGCGGAAGATGCTCATGGAGGCGCGCGCGGACGCGTTTGTGGCGCTGCCGGGCGGCTGGGGCACGCTGGAGGAAATCATGGAGATCCTGACGCTGCGGCAGCTCGATGTGATCCGGAAGCCGTGTGTGTTTCTCAATCAGGATGGTTTTTACGACGAGCTCTTCCGGTTCTTCGGAAAGATGGTGGAAGAACGGTTCAACAAGCCGACGAATCTCTCGCTCTTCGAGGTCGCGCGCACGGTGGACGAGACGGTGGCGTTTCTGGAGAGCAACCGGTTGCCGGTGGCTGAGCCGAAGTGGTTTGTCACGACCTGAGCGGATGCACCGGGTGGCGGTACTAGAGCTCTTGCGCGCTCACCTCGCTCGCGTGCGTGATGTCCGCGAGGCCGAGATGGGGGCGGAGATCGTGCGCTTCGTGGAGGCGCACGAGGATTGTTTTCTGCGCGCCTGCCTGACGGGCCATCTCACGGGCTCGGCGTGGATCGTGGATGCCGCGCGGACGCAGACATTGCTCACGCATCACCGAAAACTCGACCGATGGTTGCAACTCGGCGGGCATGCGGATGGCGAGACCGATCTCGCGCAGGTCGCCATGCGCGAGGCGCGTGAGGAAAGCGGACTCTCGCGTCTGCGGCTTGTCTCGGGCGCGCTGTTCGATGTGGACCGGCACTCGATACCCGAGCGCGGTGATGTGCCGGGGCACTGGCATCTGGATCTTCGTTTTATGATCGAGGCCGATCCTTCGGAGCCCTGCGTGGTCTCCGATGAATCGCATGCGCTGGCATGGGTGCCGCTGTCTGAGGTCGCGAGGTTCAACGAGTCGGAATCGCTCGCCAGGCTGGTGAGAAAGACGCTGCGCTATTGTTAGCACGAAGCGGCGTTTGGCACGCGACAATCCATTTTGCACGCTGGGCCCCGTAGTGGGGTTATCTGTTAGCGAGGCTCTCCCCGGTTGGACAACAAGGCTACGTAGGGTGGCTGAATGCCAGCCGGGGAGACCCAAATCCCCTCAACACCGCGCACGATGTATGCGCGCACAAAAAGGCCCATGCCGTGGAGCATGGGCGAAGAAACGCCGGGGATACCGGAGGCTCAGAATCCGATGCTGGCGCCGCCGTCGATCGGGAGTACCACACCGGTGACAAAGCCGCCTGCGGGGGATGCGAGGTAAACGGCGGCCCAACCCACATCGCTGGGGGCGCCGAATTTGGCCATCGGGGTCCGGCCGAGAATCTTTTGTTTGCGGGCGGGATCGCCAGCCATGGCCTTTGCGGACATTTCGGTCTCGATCCAACCGGGGGCGATGGCGTTGACGCGGATGCCGTGCTGCGAGAGCTCGGTGGCGAGGGTGCGCACCATGCCGAGGTGGGCGGTCTTGGCGGCGCTGTAGGCGACCACAAGCGGGATGCCGAAGAGTGACGCCATCGAGGCGGTGAAGAGGATGCTGCCCGTCTTGCGCTCGATCATGCCCGGAGCGACGGCACGCACGAGCGCGTGGGCGCCGAGGACGTGGGTCGTGAGCACTTTTTGGAACTCCTCGGGCGTCGTCTCGATGGCCGGTTTTTTCAGATGGATGCCGGCGTTGTTGACGAGGCAGGTAATGGGGCCGACCTCCTTGGTGACGCGGTCGACGAGCGACTGCGCGGCGTCGAGCTGGGTGATGTCGTGGACCACGTAGCTGGCGCGTTCGCCAAGGGCGCGGGTGGCAGCCTGGAGTTCGGCTTCGCGGCGGCCGACGAGCACGACGCGCGCCCCTGCGGCGTGCATGCTCTGGGCAATGGCGAGTCCGATGCCGGTGCCGCCGCCGGTGATCAGGGCGACTTGGCCTTGGAGAGAAAAGACGGATGGGAATGTCGTGTTGGTCATGAGAGGAGCGTGCGCACGAGCCTTGAGGGCCGGGCGAATCGAACGCCGCCCCCCATCATAAGTCTGGCGGGCGCGGCGTCAGGACTGGCGTTGTGCAAATAGTTGCACGCGGAACCAGACGCGTGGCCTATCCGCCAGTTTACTTCCCTGTGCCGGCACGCGGACTCTCGACCGGTCCGAGGTAACTGGGGCGTACGCCGGAGAATCTGCCTGTACCAGTGTCGATGATGATGCGCTCCAGAACGACACCGGGGGTCACGGCCCAGATTTTCAGCGTGTGACGACCGGCGCCCTTGAGCTGATGCGTGGAGAAAACCCGGCGAACGCCGTCGCTGACGGCGGTCCCCCACGGCTCCCACTCGTTTGGATTGGTCCCGACGCGGATGATCTGCGGAGCTTCATCGTCGAAGGATGCGGCGAAGCGGAGTGGCTCGTCCGGTTGGAAGTCGAGGGACGGGGCGACTTGGAACTCCACTTTGGCTTCGCCTGCGGAGAAGAAGTGGATGTCGTACTCGAGGCGTGGGGCGTCGCCGCCGGGCGTGCGGGGCTCCGCGAGCACCGGGGAGGTGGTGACGCCTCCGAGCGTGCGGCCGAAGTCGGGGAGTGTGTGCCAGGCCGTCTGGGTGTCGCCGATGGCGCGCGAGAAGTGGGGGGCTTCGATGGCGACGTGGTGGTCGATTTCGACGAAGCCGTCGAACGAGCCCGGGCGCAACTCGGCGGGATTTACGATCGGCACGGTCACGGTGAGAGGCCGCCCTTGGTCGGGCTTGAATGTCACTTTCGCGGTGGTGTTGCCCACTGGCACTGCGGACCAGTCGGCGCTGATCTCGATGCGGACGGTCTCCAGTACTGTGCCGCTTGATGGCGTGACCTTCAGCCAGGGCTGATCGGCGACGGCGGTGAAGGTGTACGGGGTTTCACCGCGGTTGAAGAGCTCCACCCAGCGTGAGCCTTGGGAATAGACGTCGAGAGAGGGGACCTTGGGCGGCGGGGTGCCCCAGACCGGCCAGCTGGTTTCGCGGCCCTCGAACGCGATCGCGGGCACCGCTCTTTTGTTTGGACGGAGAATCGCGACTGCCGGCATGACCTCGGCCGGCGGCTCCTGCCAGTTTACATAGCCGAACTTTCCCTGGGACATCTGGTGGTTCCACTTTCCACCGTTGATTGAGTGGAAACGCTGCACCAGCGCGGCGTCGTTGTCGAAGGCCTGGCGCGCGCGCTCGGCCTCACGATTGGTGTCGAAGCGCCCCTGCACCGAGTAGAGACGGTTGCGGCCGGCTGCGATGTAGAGCTCGTTGAGATTGGCGCAGGCCTGGATCGGGTAGAGGACGAGTTGGAAAAACGCGTCGTGAGCGGCGGTAGGCAGGACAGCTTCGATTTTTTCGGCGCGCGAGACGAGATCCTGCCACTCGGCGAGCACGCGCTCGGCCTCACGGTAGTTCACGAGGCTGAAGGTGCCTGGCTCGATCAGCTCGGGTTTGCGGCGGCCGTTGAGCTTGGTGTAGCCGTTGACGAGTGCGGCGATCTCGGAGGCGTGGGTCGGGCCGAACTCCCGCGCGGCCCATTGCTCGGAGAACTCGCCGATGCGTTCATACGGCCACTTCGCGGGGGCCCAAGCGTAGGTGAGGAAATACTCGATGGGGAACTCCATCGGCTTGAGGTCGCCGACGTTGACGATCCAGATGCGCGTGGCGTCGTGCTGCCAGGCAAGGTGCATCTGCTCCCATATTTTCGTGAGTGGATTGGTGTTGAGCCACTTGTAGTTTCGCGGGCCGCCGACGTAGTCGAAGTGGTAGTAGATGCCGGCGCCGCCGGAGCGTGCGCGCTCGGCCGCGGTGGGCAGGCGGCGGATATTGCCCCAGTTGTCATCGCACCAGAGGAGCGTGACGTCGTCAGGCACGCGCATGCCGCGCTCGTAGTAGTCCTGGACTTCCTTGTAGAGCGCCCAGACCTGCGGGATTTTCGTGACGTCGGCATTGACCTCCTTGGCGAGGATCGTGCGTTGATCGGCGACGATTTTTTCGAGGAGGGCGACATTGGCGTCTTCCGACATGGGCTCGTCGCCGTCGCCGCGCATGGCGAGGGTGACGATGCTTTCGAGGTCGCGGTTGCGGCGGACGCCGTCGGCCCAGAATTGGCGCAGCGTTTCGCCGTTGGTGGCGTAGTTCCAGTGGCCGGAGCCGTTACGGGCCCACTCCTGCTGTGAGCGCATCATGGGCTCGTGGTGAGAGGTGCTCATGACGATGCCGTACTCGTCGGCGAGGCGCGGGCTTTCAGGGTCGTCCTCGTTGAAGGCGTTGTTCCACATCGCGGGCCAGAGGAAGTTGCCGCGCAGGCGGAGGATGAGCTCGAAGACGTGCGCGTACATCTTGCTGTTGATGCCGCCGAACTTTTCTGCGGCCCAGCCGGAGAGGGCGGGCGCCTCGTCGTTGAGAAAGATGCCGCGGTATTTCACCGTGGGGCCGGCCTCGACGAGACGGACGGAGCGGATGAGGACGGTGTCGCGGCGCACGGTCGGGACGTCGGCCCACCAGTACCAGGGCGAGACGCCGATTTGTTGGGAGAGTTCGTAGATGCCGTAGATGGTGCCGCGTTTGTCGCTGCCGGCGATGACGAGGGCGCGGTCGATGCCGGGCAACGGCTGCTCGACGGTCTCGATTTGAAACGCCTCCCAACGGCCGGAGATGCCGGTGGTGTCGAGTTTGCCAGACTGGGCGAGCGAGTCGATGAGCGGGCTTTTGCCGAGCGTGCCGACGATGACGGCGAAGGGCGTGGCCGCGGGGGACTCGGCGCCGAGGACAGGCCGGATGCCGGCGACGCGCTCGAAGTCTGCCTGGAGATCGCCGGCGGCGCGGCGGACGCCGGGCCAGTCGGCGGAATCAATGAGGATGGGCGCGGCGCGTCCGTCGGCGATCAACGCGGTGGTGTCGGGCGCAGGCTCGAAGGCGACGAAACGCTCCGTGCCGAGGGCCCAGCCGAGTGTCGGGCAGGCGAGTGCGAAGAGCAGGGCGGTGCGTTGACCGAGGCGACGGAGCGAGGCGGAGAGCATCATTCTTTTTCGAGCGAGAAGGGGACGTACTTGGGGGCGAGCAGATGATTGACAGCGAAGGCCACGAGGTAGGCGAAGGCGCAGATGGCGAAGAGCATCATGTAGCCGCTGGTGACGTTGCCGATGGCGGTGAAGTGATCGAGCATGCGGCCGACGGCTTTTTGGAAGAGGATGCCGCTGAGCGCGCCGGCGACGCTGCCGAGGCCGACGACGGAGGCGACGGCGTACTTCGGGAACATGTCGGAGACGGTGGTGTAGAGGTTGGCCGACCAGGCTTGGTGGGCGGCGCCCGCGAGGCCGATGAGGAGGACGGCGGGCCAGTCGCCGACGGTGGTGACGGCGAGGATGGGGATGACGCAGCAGGCGTAGAGGAACATGCCGGTCTTGCGGGCGCGGGTGACGCTCCAGCCGCGTTTGGTGAGGGCGCCGGTGAGCCAGCCGCCGCCGATGCTCAACACGGTGACGATCGCGTAGATGGCGACGAGGAGGATGGCACTGTTTTTGATGTCGAGGCCGCGGGTCTTTTTGAAGAAATCGGGCAGCCAGCTCAGGAAGAACCACCAGACGGGATCGGTGAGGAATTTGCCGGCGATAAACGACCAGGTCTGGCGGTGTTTCAGAAGGGAGCCCCAGGAGGCCTTGGCCACGCCGGTGTCGGAGTGGACCTCGTCGGTGTCGCTTTCGATGTGGGCGAGCTCGTCGGCGCTGAGATGGGTAGACTTTCTGGGGAGGCTGAAGAAGGGAATCCAGAGGGCGAGCCAGAGGAAGCCGGCGGCGCCGGCCGCGATGAAGGCGGCCTGCCAGCCCCAGGTGAGGGCGACCCAGGGGACGATGGCGGGGGCGGCGATGGCGCCGACGTTGGCGCCGGAGTTGAAGATGCTGGTGGCCAAGGCGCGTTCGCGCTTGGGGAACCACAGGGCGGTGGCCTTGATGGCGGCCGGGAAGTTGCCACCTTCACCAAGGCCGAGGGCGACGCGGGCGTTGAAGAAGCCGCCGATGGAGCCGACGAGGGCGTGGCTGAGGGCGGCGAGGCTCCATGCGGCGATCGAGACGGCATAGCCGATTTTCGCGCCGAAACGGTCGATGAACCAGCCGAAGAAGAGGAGGCTGACGGCGTAGGCGCCTTGGAATGCGGCCTGGATGTCGCCGAACTGTTCGTTGGTCCAGTGGAGCTGGTCGTCGAGGATGGGTTTGAGCAGCGCCAGGATCTGCCGGTCGATGTAATTGATGGTGGTCGCGGCAAAGAGGAGCGCGCAGATCACCCAGCGGTAGTTGCCTGGGGTGGGTTTCGATGGGGCACGGGTCATTGGAATAGTAGGGGTCTGCGGTTTGGCAGATTCATGCCGCCCTGCGGAGATTCCTGAGGGGCGTGGCCGGCGTAGAAGTGGGGGCGACGGCCGGTCTTTGATGCGTTTTCTGGGGGCGTCTCACAACGGGGGATGCATTCTAACAATAGCATTTTTACAACGCGGCAAGACGTGGATCTTACGCGAGAGTTTCAAGAACTTGCACTGCCATTAAGCTATTTTTAATTATGATCCTACGAAAGTATGGTGTGGCTATATATCTTTCGATATATAGCCATGGGATTTCGTGGGCGATGACGACGCAGAATCGAAATAGACTTATCTGAAACCAGTCTGCACCGCGCCAGTCGGTAGCGAAATTGTCGCCCCCCGACGCGTTGTGGTGAGGCATCGGTGCCAGCGCCTTCTTGTCTGTGGCTGCTGCGGCCCGGGGCGTGACGGTTTCGACAAAAGAAAAACGCCGCTGCAGTTGCCTGCAGCGGCGTCGTCAGAATTCCCCTGGTCAGTTAGGGAGTTCTTAGTAGCTAAACGTGTTGGTGATGGACCATTCGCGGGCCGGAGCCACGCGGGCGGTCGCCCAGGTCTGGCCGTCGGGCTGGATGTAGATCGGAATCAACTCATTCTTCGCAAAGATATTGCGGACGTTGAGTTGGATCTTCCAGTTGATCTTCTGGGTGAGCTTGCGCTCGTAGCTGAGCCAAGCATCCATGGCGCCTTCGGTCGGGCCGCAGTAGGGTTTGCCGAGGTCGTAGAGGCCATCCGAGGTCATCGGGTAGCCGAGCACGACCTTGTCCTGCCAGCGATACGCTGCACCGATACCCGTGCCCTTGAGGAAGCCCTCGCGGAACGAGTAGTTGGTGATGACGTTAAAGCGCCATTCGCGGACTTCGTCAGCGGTGGTGCCTTCCTTCAGCTTCAGCTTCTGATAGCCGGCATACCACGGAGCCCAGACACTGGAGCCAATGCAACTGCCCGCACCACCCCAGCGCGGCACTTCGCCGGCTGCGGTCAGGCCTGTCGGGCTGCTCGTATCCATCATCTTGGAGTTCATGTATTCGACGAACTCGGTGAGCGAAGCGCCACCGACATTGTTGATGCTGGCGTCGGTCTTGGCGGCATTGAAGCTAATGCGCCAGTTAGGTGTCGGGTTGGCGATGAACTCGAACTCATAGCCCTTCGAGAGCGTGTCGGCTGTGACGGTGAATCCCTGCGGCTGCGAGGGCGCGTAGGAGTAAACCGTATTTTCGGTCGGCGCGTACTTGACAGGGTCGCTTATGTAGGTGGAACGGTCGACCAACGCGGTGTCCGGGCCAGTCGGGGTGAAGTTCCAAGCCTGGAAGAAGCCCTTAGTATCTAGGTACTTTTGGATCTCATTCCAGCCGCGGATCGCTTCGTCCATGCGGGCGGTGGCGGCAGCCATACCTGCGGTGTACTCGGCGGAGCCTTCGGCGTAGCTATTGCCGTTGGCATCCTGGACATACTTCGGATAGGCATTGGTCCAACGGTTGCGGTAGGAGGGCTGACCGCGGCCCGAATAGACGTAACCACCGAGCTCATAGAGGAACACGTTGCGCCAGTTCAGACCGTTGGCGAGGATGCCACCGATGTTCATATCGCTGAGACCAGCATTGACGCCCTTCATCGACGTTTCGAACTTGGTCACACGAACCGAGTACTTGTTATCCTTGGTGGACAGCGTGAGGCCGTACTCCTTCGTCTCGCCGCTCGGGTTGTCGAGGGGCGTGCCGTAGAGGTCGCGGCGGATCGACGTCACCTGGAAGTTATCCGACTTCGTGTAGGAGACACCGATGTTGATCGGGAGCGGATCGTTCTTGAACAGGCGGTTGAGGTGCAGCACGCCGCCCCAATTGAACGAGTGACCGGTGACGGTCTCGGCGTCGGCGTATTCTTCCGGCATCACGTAGACATCGTCGGCCATGTTCAGGATGTTGCGGTTGCTCGGGTTCACCTTGGCGCGCACGCCCTTGGTCTTCACCTTGTCGTAGCGCCAACCGAGAGTCGGGATGAACGCATCGTTCCAGAAGAAGCCTTGGTACGAACCGGCGAAGGAGGTGGTCTCCTTCTTGGTCATTTCGGCCTTCGTGAGCATCTCCAAGTTCTCACCACCGTTGCCACGCATCAGCGCGTTTTGCGTGTAGTTCGTCCAGCCGACCATGTTAGCTGGGTTGGATTCCTGCGTCAGCGGACGGGAGGTGTTGTTCGGATTGAAGACATCGAGGAGGGTCGAGCCGGCCGGGATGGTCCACGGATCGTCATAGACGCTGAGGTCCACCGTCGGGGTCGGATCGAAGACCCGAACAGGCGAGTCTTGGAGCTCAATGCGCGAGTTGATGCCGGGGATATTGGCACCCGACGCGGAACTGAGGTTCGCGATGGAGTCGCCGAGGTAGATGATGGCCGTGGGGGCGCGATCCGTGAAGGGCCAGGTGGCGCCGCTGTTGGCGTTCCAGTAGCCGTTCCATGCCTGGCTATTGGCATACATTTGCCAGGAGCGCTTCTCCTCGAAGTAATCGTCCTTCGACGCGACACCGTTGAAGCGATGTTTGCCGAGCAGCTTGACGAGGAACTTGTTGTCGGTGAGGTCGGAGGTGCGCAGTTCCGCAAAGAGCGATCCACGCATGTACTCACGGTCGGTGTAGGTCCAGCTGCCACCATTGCCACCGGCGCCGGTCACGAAGGGGCGACCGAAGTTCGGGTTGGTGATGCCGCTGCCGTCGGAGGTCAGGTAGTAATCATCGAGGTTCTCGGTGATATCGATCGTGATGGCCGGAGCCCAGCCGAGCAGCGATTCGCCGCCGGTCTTGTTGCGCTGGCGATCATAGATCAAGTTGAGGCCGACACGGTCATTCCAGCCGGTCTGCGACACGTCGATGTTGTAGGCGGTCCAGCGTTGGAATTCCGACTTGTTGTCACCGTCGATCAGGGTGCGGTAGAAGTCGAAGATCGACGAATCGGTGAGCGACTGATTGCGGTAGCCACCGAATTGGGACAGCGGTAGCGGGTATTTGCCGTCGGTTGCACGACCGCCGTACCCCTTGACGCTGTAGATATTGCCGCTATTCCAGCGATTCGGCACGCCGTCGGAAACACCGGTCAATTTACCGTTGCTACCATACGCACCGGCGTTGATCCAGCCACCGTGGACTCGGTAGGTCTCACCGGTGTCACCGTTCATCGTCCAGTAAGGCTGCTGGGCGTTGACGGTGTCGGACAACCACGGGCTGTAGTTCATGGAAGACGAATCGATGGCGCCGTACCCGTTCTCGAGCGAGTCGTCTGTTGTGCGGCGCGCCTGGTACGGGGTGTTGATCGCCAGCTTGCCCATGCCGCCGGCGGCGCTGGTGTTGTCGACCGGACGGAACCACGCGGTGAGGTTGTCGATCGGCGTCATGTTACGCTGACGGTTCGCCTTGATGTCGCCGGCTTCGTACTTGAGCTTGATGCTAGTGCGGAAGTCTTTATTCTTAAAGAGCTTCGGGTCGAAACGCAGGGCTGCGTAGACGCGCTCATCATCCTCGTAGGCGGGATGCTGGCGGAAGTTCTCATGATCCCAGAGTCCAGCGACGCGGATAGAGAGCACATCATCGATCAACTCTTGGTTGACGTTGAGGCTGGCGCGCTGGCTGCCGTAGGAACCGACACGGTGCGAGAGTTGGCCTTCGTTCTTGAACGAGGCGTTCTGCAAGCTGCCGTTTTGGATACCCGCCGGGCTGCCGAGGCCGAAGAGGAACGAGTTGGGGCCGCGCAGAATATCGATACGATCGGTATTGTACGAATCCCAGGGAATGTCCGTGACGAAGTAGTCGCGGGTGTTGTCGGCCGAGGTCAGGCCGCGGACGCGTTGGGCCTGGCCTGGATTGCGGAGGGCATTACCCTCATCGTTTTGACCATTCAAACCGGAGAACGTGCCGCGCGTGCCGGCCACTTCGGTGTTGGTGGTGTATTGGAGGAGCGTGGTGGCGTCGGTCGCACCGATATCGTCCATCATCGTCTTTGTGACGACGGAGATGGCCGAGCCCAAGTCGCGCAGGTCGCTACGAATACGCGTACCAGCGAGGGTTTCCGTTGCGATGTAGCCTTCGTCCTTCTGACCGCTCACTTCGAACGGAGTGAGCTCGACGATTTCACTGTCGGCGTCCGCGGTGCTAGCGGGGACAGTTTCGGGGGTGGGGGCCGCTTGCGCGAGTAGGCCTGTGGTCGCAGCCATGCTCGCCAATGCGATGAGCCCGTGCGAATACCGGCGCGATTTGCCGGGGTTCTTTTTGGGTGTCTTCATGCTTGGTTGTTTTGGGTTAATACTGACCAGGGAAAGGGGCCTGTTTCGTACCGACGGCGCAGCAGCACCGTCCAAACAAGTGCTTAATGAGGGGTGAGGGGGAAGGGGAACTAGCGGCTCGTCACACAAATCGAAGGTCTAGCTGCTAG
>ERZ795056.450-NODE-450-length-52318-cov-13.061918_pt1 | contig 52318 bp, 40 predicted proteins | sample MGYA00375140_ERZ795056 | MGnify/ENA primary metagenome ERZ795056 (study PRJEB30185, sample SAMN05720227) | activated sludge metagenome | isolation source: Anaerobic digester | place: USA | collected 2015-03-09 ...
CCGCTGTGCAGTTGAACTGGACCGTCTTCGATGGATTGGCCATGTTCGCAGCGAAAGACAGGCTGGAAGCCCTTGAGCTTATCGGCCAGACACGACTGCGCCAACAGATGGAAGCCACCACCTACGATGTGCTCGCGGCCTACTACCAGCTCGTGCAATTACGCAAGGCCATCGCCGTACAGCAGGAAGGTGTCCGCATCAGCCGGGAACGCCTGCGCATCACGGAGACCGGAGCGCGCATCGGTAGCGCAAGCGGATTGAACATGGTGCAAGCGCGGCTCGACCTCAGCACAGACAGCGCACTCGTGCTCGACCTTCAGCTTCAGGTGGCTCTTACGACCACACGGCTGAACGCACTCATGGGCCGTGATCCTTCGACACAACTGGAGGTCGCATCGGAAGTACCAGCAGCCGAAACCTTGGATCTGGCGCAGGTACAACAGGCGGCACGGCAGGCGAACAGTACGGTGCAACAGGCGCGGCAGCAGCAGATCGCGGCGGACCTTAGCATGAAGGAATTGCGCGGCACCTTGCTCCCACAAGTCGACCTGTTCTCCAACTACGGGTACACGCGGAGTACTAGTGCCGTGGGCATCCTGCAGAGCAACCAAGCCCTCGGACCCGACTACGGCGCGCGCGTGAGCATCCCGCTTTTCCGGGGTCTGCAGATGCGCAGTGCGATGGAGGTGGCGAAACTCGGTCAGGAGCAAGCTTCGATCATCACGCAGCAGGCGGAGCTCGACCTGGAGGAGAGCGTCCTGAATGCGTGGACCGCCTACACGCTCTCTGCACAGCGCGTCGCATTGGAAGAGGCCAACCTCAATAGCAGCCGCACGCAAGTGGATATCGCACTGGAGAGCTTTCGCCTCGGCGCCATTACATCCGTGGAATTGCGCGACGTGCAACAAGGCTTGGTAGCTGCTGAAGGCCGCTCGCTCGCGGCGCGCTACGAAGCGAAGGTGGCCGAGCTGCATCTGAAGTGGCTCGCAGGCCGCTTGCTTTGAGGCCGATGAGTCCGGGGCATTCCTTCCTCATCATGTGGCGCGGCGTCCCGATCCTTCCAAACATATCCATGCAATTGCCGCGCAGACACAAGCGTACGGCATGAGGCACACATTTGGCTCAGGATGGTCAGCAATATCCCTGCGCATGGGGACCGTACTGCCATCGCCAACCATCGGCCAATTCTGTAGAAATCAACCAACCAACGTATGAAGATCTCCCTTACGCTTTGCCTCTCTCTTGTCGTTCCTGCCGCTATTGCACAACCCGCTTTATCCTGGCAAAGCACCTTCGGCGGTTCTGCCGACGAAGAGATCCTGGCTGCCGAACAAACACCCGATGGTGGCTATGTGCTCGTTGGATACACCAATTCCGATGACGGCCAGGTGACCGGGCAACAAGGCAACTCCGATCTGTGGGTGGTGAGGACCGACGCGATCGGCGGACTGCTCTGGCAGAGATCCTTAGGGGCATCGGCCAGTGAACGTGGGCACGCGGTGGCGAACACCAGCGATGGCGGATTCATCGTGGCAGGCACCGTGGAGGATAAGGTGGAGATGTCTCCGCGATCATCGGTGATGGCGATATCTGGTTGGTGAAACTCAACAACACAGGCTTCCTGCAGTGGGAGTTCACCTACGGCGGCACCTCGTTCGATGAACCGCGTGCCGTGGTGGAAGCCAGCGACGGGTTCGTGGTATCCGGCTATACCGAAAGCGATGACAACCAAGTGAACGGATACCATGGTAGCGGCGACCTTTGGGTCTTCAAGACCAACGGCTTCGGCACATTGCAATGGCAGAACGCATTGGGCGGAACGGACACCGACGAAGCTTTGGGCATGCGGCTCACCAGCGACAACGGGGTCATCATCGCCGGCTCGTCCAAGTCATCGAACGGGGACGTGACGCAGAACCTCGGCGGCACCGATGTCTGGTTGGCGAAACTGAGCGCAACGGGAATGTTGCAGTGGCAGCGCGTCCATGGTCACACCGGCGACGAATACGCCGTGGATGTGGTGCAACGCGCCGATGGCGGCTACACCTTCGTCGCAGCCAGCAACTCCGAAGGCGGGCAGGTCTCGCAGAACTTCGGCAACTACGACTACTGGCTGGTGCGCACCGATGCCAACGGCGTCCTTCAAGGCGAGGCGAGTTTCGGGGGAAGCGGAGATGACATCCCCTTCGCTTTGCAGGCCACATCGGATGGAGGTTATGTGCTCGCCGGATACAGTGCTTCCGACAACGGGCTGGTGATCGCACCGCTGGGCGGCTTGGACTTCTGGGTGGTGAAGACCAACGCCACCGGGGTGCTCCAATGGCAACGCAGTCTGGGTGGTTCGGACGACGACATCGCGCATGCCATCGTTGCGACGAACGATGCGGGTTACCTCGTTGCCGGGTTGACCAATAGCAACGACAATGAGGTGACCATTGCACGAGGTGGTATGGATATGTGGGCTGTCGAACTAGGTGGTGTTGCGACCGGAATTCCTTCGATCGGGTCCGATCCATTCACCTTCATACTGGCTCCGAATCCTGCCAATGAAGTCTCCGTGTTGAGCTTCTCCTTGTCCATCGCCCTCCCCGTCACATACAGCATGTACGATCGAACAGGCCGTGAGGTGATGACCAAGGACCTCGGAACGTTGGTTGCTGGCAAACACCTGATCGCATTGGACCTGGGTCCACTTGCAAGCGGGTCCTATGAACTAGTGCTGAACCAAGGAGATCCACATGGAACCCGGTCGTTGTTCGTGGATAAGCGATGAACGGATTGATCATGGGTCCATCATTCCGCTGATGCGTCAGACTGCTCTGGTCGGGTGGAACGGTTGGCCGATGTGATAGTATTCGTTCAAGTGCATCCATCACTCGTAACGTAATGCCTTCACCGGATCGGCCACCGCCGCTCGGTACGCCTGTACCGTGACCGTGATCACGGTGACCATCAGGGTGATGAGCAGGGCACCGGCGAAGTGCAGTGGTGAAACGTGCGTGTGGTAGGCGAAGGTTTCCAGCCAGCGACCGATCGCATAGAACGCCAGCGGGAATGTCACGAGCAGGGCCAGCCCCAGCAGCACCACGAACTCCGCGTTCAGGCGCTGGACGATGTCGAGCACCGGAGCGCCCATCACCCGGCGGATGCCGATCTCGCGTGTCCGTTGCCGGGCGGTGAAGTAGGCCAGGCCATAGAGCCCCATGACCGTGAGCAGGATGGCCAGGATCGCGAAGGCCGAGAAAACCCGGAAGAGCTTGTCCTCGGCCGCGTAAAGCTCGGCGATGCGGGAGTCGAGGAAGTCCGCGTCCCACTGCGCGTTCGGCTGCAGGGCCTTGTACCGGCCTTCGAGGGCCATCAACTGGCTCTGCACATCGCCCGGGGCCAGACGCAGGAGCAGGTTGTTCACCCCATAGCGCGGGTGGCCCTGGAAGATGGCGATGGGCTCGATCGGCGTATGCAGGCTCGTATAGTGGAAGTCCTTCACCACGCCGATGATGCGCAGTTCCTGGTCGATACTGTCGCCCGGCACATAGAGCTTCTCGCTCAATGGATCGGTCCAGCCGAACGCCTTCACCAGGGCCTCGTTCACGATGATGCTGCCGTCCTGGTCCGTGGGGATACGCGGGTCGAAGGTGCGGCCCTGCGTGAACGTCATGCCGATGAGCGCGGGATAGTCCGCGTCGCAGCTCATGGCCGGCAGGGGCTTGTCGATGTTGCCCTCCGGGCCTTTGGCACGAAGCACCCACCGCTGCGTGCCACCGCCCGGTGTGTTGTCGGCGAACGATGCGGCCGTGACGAAGCTCTCGCGCATGAGCTCGGTCTTCATCGGCCGCAGCGCATCCCACTTCAGCGTGTCCTCCGGATGGGGGGAGGGCATCTTCACGAGCAGCACGTTCTCCTTGTGCAGACCCATGTCGTTGGTGCGCAGCCACTGCAGCTGGGCGAACACGGCCAGGGTGCCCACCACCATGAACAGAGCGATGGCGAACTGCGCGGCCATGAGCACCTTCCTCACCCGCTGCTTGCCCGCACCGGCGACGCCCTCCTTCAACAGCAGTTGCGGTGCGAACCGCGACAGGAAAAAGGCCGGATAGCTGCCCGCCAGCACGCCGATGAGCAGCACGATGAGCGCGAGCAGACCTGCGAAGCCGCCGCTGAGCACGTTGCCCATACCGATCTCCTTTCCGCTGAGTTCATTGAAACCGGGCAAGGCGAGCTTCAACAGCATCAACGCCACGACGATGCCCAGCAGCGCGATGAGCACGCTGCCGCCGATGAACTGGATCACCAACTGACCGCGCTGAGCACCGCTCACTTTGCGCAAGGCCACCTCCTTGGCGCGACGGGTCGCATCGGCAGTGCTCATGTTGATGTAATTGATGCACGCGATGCCCAGAATGAGCAGGGCCACGATGCTGAGCAGGGTGACGTAAGCGCGGTTGCCCTTCTTAGGCGTGTCGTAGATGAGGTCGTTGTTGAAGTGGACATCGCGCAACGGCTCCAAGTTGAATCGCATGGTGCCCTTGAAGCCTGCATCCTGTTGCCAAAATGGAAGGATGTACTTCTTCATGAAGGCATCCATCTTCGGCTGGAAACTCTCCGCCGTGCTGCCTGGGGTCAGCACCAGGTATCCGTAGCTGCTCACTTGTCCCCAGCCTTGCATCAATTGCTCCTTTGCTTGCGGCGGCATGCCGAGCATGCTCAAGAAACAGCCCGGTACGATGTGCGTGTTGAAGGCCTTCTCATCGATGACCCCAGCTACTTTCAGGATGCGGCCGTTGCGTTCAACCATCTTTCCCAAGGGCTCATCACTGCCGAACATCTCATTGGCCATGCGTTGAGTGATGACCAGGTTGTCCGGTTCATCAAGTGCGTGCGGCCCCCCTCGCAACCATTGATAGTCGAAGGTCCGGAAGAAGGCCGTGTCGGCGAAATATCCATGGTCCTCGATGAAGCTCTGTCCTTGGTAGGTGAAGCTGCACTTATCGAGCACATATAGCCAGCTGCCGCTTTCGACCCCCGGATACTCTTGCAGGAGCGTGGGCACCATGGCGAACTGCGTCAGGCCGAAGTCGTCGCTCTGGTCGCCGAAGTTGAAGTGCGACTGGATCCGGAAGATCCGATGCGCCTTGGCGTGGTGTGCATCGAAACTCAATTCGTCCTGTACGTAGATGTAGATGAGCAGGCATGCCACGATCCCGATGGCCAAGCCGAAGATGTTCAATGCAGCGAAGAGCTTGTCGCGCAACAGCGTGCGCCAGGCGATGAGGAGATAGTTGGCGAACATGGCGGTCTTACCCGGTGGTCACACCGAGGCATGCTTGAATGGAATGCTCTCCACCACCTTCCCATCCAATAAGTTGATGGTCCGTTGCGCATAGCCCGCATCGCGCACGCTGTGGGTGACGATGATCACCGTGGTGCCCGCCTTGTTCAGGTCGAGCAACAAATTCATCACTTCTTCGCCCATGGTGCTATCCAAGTTCCCGGTGGGTTCGTCGGCGAGTATGAGCTTGGGAGCGTTCACAACGGCTCGCGCAATGGCCACTCGTTGTTGTTGACCGCCACTCAACTGCTGCGGAAAATGTTTTGCGCGATGGGCGATGTTCATGCGCTTCATCACCTCGTCCACTTGGATCTTCCGGTCGGTCTTGCCCATACGGGTGTATATCAACGGGAGCTCGATGTTCTCCTCCACCGTCAATTCATCGATCAGGTTGAAGCTCTGGAAGACGAAACCGATGGTGTTCTTTCGGACCTCGGCCCGCTTCCGCTCATTGTAGTTGCTCACGTCCTCGCCGTTAACGAAATAGTGGCCGTTACTGGGCGAGTCCAACAACCCGAGGATGTTGAGCAACGTGGATTTTCCGCAACCGCTTGGCCCCATGATGGCGACAAAATCACCTTGTTCAATGGTGATATCCACCGCATTGAGGGCCGTGGTCTCCACGGTATCGGTGCGGTAGACCTTGGAGAGGGAGGTGGTCCTGAGTAGGGGCATTTTGCTCGGGGCGTTGAGGGTTGGAGGAGTTGGGAGTTGAGGGTCGGGAGAACGCCGGCCGCCACATGGACGATCATAGGTCCTCTTCACTGTATGATCAATTCATCGGCATCATTGAACGCATTGTAACGGCTTATGACCACGCGATCCCCGGGTTGGAGTCCTTCGAGGACCTCGTACATGTCGGGGTTCTGGCGCCCGAGCTTCACCGAACGCTTGGTGGCGGTACCCACGTCGTCCATCACATAGACCCATTGGCCACCGGTGTCCTGGAAGAAGGGGCCGCGAGGAAGCATCAGGGCTTGCATATCCTCGCTCAACTGCAATCGGATCTGGAAGGACTGCCCGCGTCGTATACCATCCGGCGTGGTTGCGGTGAAGTGCAGGTCCACGTCGAATTCACCATTGTTCACCTCGGGGTACACTTTCACGATCCGCACCGAATGCTCCTTGCCTGCATGTGTGAAGCTTCCTTGCAGCCCGATGTTGATGCGGCTGACATAGTGTTCAGGGATCCGCGCGCGCACCTTGAAGCCGTCCAGCACATCGATCTGCGCAACGCGTTCACCCCGCTGTTTGGTCTGTCCCAGTTCGACGTTCAGTCCGCTGAGCTGTCCATCGATGGGTGCTTTGATCGTGAGGTCCTGTAGGTTCTCGCGGAGGAAGGCCAAATTGCGGTCGATCAGTGCGAGGTTGTTGGTGATGGAACCCACTTGACTGAGGCGGAAGAGCGAATCACTGCGCACGTTGGCCGCCACCAGTTTCCGCTTCTCGCGCATGTAGTGCAGGTTCTCGGTGTTCCCCAAGAAGGTGTTCTGCGCCAACAACGAGTCCTTCACCAGCCGCTCATCGATCTTCTGGTCGCGTTCCAGCCGTTTGAGCTCCTTATCGAGGTTCAGGAGTTCGTCCTTGAGGCGAGTGGTCTGCTGGTCCATGGCCAGCCGGGTGTTCCGTAGGTTGTTCTGCTGATCGAGCAGTTGGGCCTCCCTGTTGATGGCATCCATGTGCAACTGCGGATTGTTGAGCTCGATGATCGCATCGCCGGCCTTCACCATGTGCCCATCCTCCACAAAGCGGTGTTTCACGGTACCCCCTTCCGGTGCATCGAGGAAGACCGTTTGGATCGGCTGGATCGTTCCTGTAACCGGTATGAACTCCCGGAACAGGCCTTTCTCAACGGTGGCCACCTGGATCTTGGCCGCCTCCAACCGGACCCGGGAATTGGAAATGGAACCGGCCAGGATCGTCACGGCAAGCACACCGGCACCGGCAACGCCGCTAGCCACCAATATGCGTCCACGGCGTTTCGGACTAGGGTCGATCGTGCGGTCCATGGCGCTAAGCTGGTTCGGGAGCGGTCACCGACCATGAACCTAGGTGACGGAAGGGGCGCCGGATGACGAGCGGGTGGAAGCTCGCTAGGAGGGGGATATCAGGTGGTTCACCCTTTCCCGATCCGTCCTTGGCTGCAGGGAACCCGAACAAGCCGGTGCCCCCCAGGTATTGACAGAACCAAGATCCTGCCTACATTCGTGCCGCCCATAGGCCCCTGTGTGCTTTGGCGAGACCACCGGGGTACAGGCACAGAACAACATAAACCGTCAGTAGAACTCATGAACATTTACGTCGCCAACGTGCCTTACTCAGTGAAGGACCAGGATCTCCACGAGCTTTTCTCCCCTTTCGGAGAAGTGACCTCGGCCAAGATCATCATGGACAAAGCCACCAATCGTAGCCGCGGCTTCGGTTTCGTGGAAATGGCCAATGATGAGGCAGGTCGTGCAGCCATTGAAGGGACCAATGGCAAGAACTTCCATGGCCGGGACCTGGTGGTGAACGAGGCGCGTCCTCGTACCGAGGGCGACCGCGGTGGCTTTGGCGGCGGTGGCGGCCGTGGCTTCGGTGGTGGCGGTGGTGACCGCGGCGGATACCGTGGTGGTGATCGCGGTGGTGACCGTGGCGGCAGCCGCGGCGGCGATCGTGGCGGTGACCGCGGTGATCGTGGTGGATACCGTCGCGACGAGTACTAAGCGAACGAACAACCCTGATGAGGACCCCTCGATCGCTCGAGGGGTCCTTCCTTTTTGTGGTGATCGCTGATCGTGAAATCTTGTTATGGTCCGGCACCAAGCCCCCTGAGCACTGGTCCAACGGGCTCCTGCTCCGCGTCGACAGGGTACCTTTGCACCCTATCATGAACGCTTCCACGGCCTTTCGCATTCTGGTGCTCGTTGGTTGGATGATCCTGGTCCCGGGTCTACGCGCACAGCCTCCTGTTGGCCGTGGCGGAGGTTCGCTACCTGCCATAGGCAAGGTGTACGGCAAGGTGATCGATGCTCGCACGCGAAAGCCAGCCGAATTCGCCACGGTCACTGTGTATCACACCTTCAAGGACAGTCTTGTAGGTGGTTCCATCGTCCGGACCAACGGCGAATTCGCAGTTGACCGTTTGCCGCTAGGCAAATTGCGCGTGGTGATCAGCTTCATCGGCTACGTGCCTTTGCAATTGGAAGCCGTCCTGACCCGTGAGCGGATCGAACAGGACCTGGACAACATGCTTCTTCAGCCCGATGAGAAGCTCCTGAACGAGGTGCAAGTGATCGGCGAACGTAGCACCATGGTGATGCAGGTGGACCGGCGGGTGTTCAACGTGGACAAGGACCTGAGCACCCAGGGAGGCACCGGGGTGGATGTGATGAAGAACGTACCAGGCCTGAGTGTGGACGTGGAAGGCAACGTTCAGATGCGAGGTTCCAACCCTCAAGTGCTCATCGATGGTCGCCCAACTGCCATGTCGCTGGACCAACTGCCAGCCGAGGAGATCGAGCGGGTGGAGGTGATCACCAACCCATCGGTCGCGTTCGATGCCAGCACAACGGGAGGTATCATCAACGTGGTGCTCAAAAAGAACACGAAACCAGGTTACAGCGGCCAAGTACAGGCCGGGGTTGGCAGCAATGACCGCTACCAAGGGGGACTGAACCTGAACATGCGCGAGGGCCGCTGGGGCTTCAACCTCTCCTACAATTTCAATACGGGGAACAATGTCACTGATGGCCGCACGATCAGAGAGGACCTACTGAACGGATCGACGTTGGAGGTGTTCGAGCAGAACACGAACAGTCGTAACCGGTCCTTGATGCATGGGGGCCGGATCGGAGCGGATGTGCAGTTGAGCAACCGCAACACCCTTTCCATCTCACAAAGCTTCCGGGCACGTGGTATGGACGGTGACGATGAGCAACAGTATGTGGTCGGTACGGGAGGTGGTGAAGTGGTGGGATACGGTGCACAGTTGAACTCCTCCACTTCCAACAACGGCAGCTACACGACACAACTCGCTTTCCGCCGGAAGGCGCCAAAAGAAGGCAAGGAATGGTCGGTGGATGGCACCTATAACTACTGGGATCGGAAGAGCAGCTCCCTGTTCGATCAATACGCGTTCGGATCGGGTACACCAGGTGGCTCATTACGCGCACAGGACAATGAGGGCGGCGCGCACATGAGCCAGTTCACCGTGCAAGCGGATGTGATCGATCCATTGAACGAGCGGAACAAGTTGGAATGGGGCTTCAAAGGCAGCTATAAGCAGGACCACACGTGGCTCCTTGTTTCATTACGTACACCGAACACAGCGGTCCCAGTTCGTGATACCGCATTGAGCAATGACTATGACATCATCGATATCATCAACGCGGCCTACGTGAACTGGTCCCACCGGTTGAGCCCGAAGTGGTCCATGCAGAGCGGTGTGCGCTTCGAACAGACCTGGTTCGAGACCACCCTGCGCGGCAAGGACCAGGTGTTCAGTTACAAGTATCCTGATGGTGGTGAGGATCTGGTGAAGGCGCTGTTCCCTGCGGTATACCTGTCGCGGAAGTGGGAAGGCAGCCTGCGCGAACTACAGGTCAACTTCTCCCGGAAGATCGAGCGTCCACGGTTCTGGCAGATCATGCCATTCATCATGTTCAGTGACAGCCGGAACCTGCGTATCGGCAACGCCACGTTGGCACCCGAATTCAGCAACATCGCGGAGGTCAACCACCTGCTTCCATTCCTGAAGGGCAAGGGAAGCTGGTTGAGCAGTGTATATGGCCGGTTCACGGAGGACGTGATCACCGGGTATTCGGCACCGCTGTCCACGGACAGTGCGCTGCTCTTGAGCACATTCGTGAACGGGAGTTACAGCACCAGCGGCGGTTGGGAGAACGTGATCAAGGTGGAACCGATCGCGAAGCTGCAATTGACCTTGAGCGGTAACGTACGCTACACGAACATCGCGTTGGCCAGCACCGAGGGTGGCCTGCGCAATGAGGGGCTCAACTGGGACGCGAAGCTCCTAGCGGCTTATCGCTTCGGGTCGAAAGCGAATTGGAACGTACAACTGAACGGTGAATATGAGAGTCCTCGGATCCAGCCACAAGGTGTAACGCTTGCACAGTATGGAGTGGATGCGTCATTGTCCCATGATGTGACCAAACGCATCCAGGCCGTGGTCTCGGTGAACGATGTGTTCTTCACACGCCAGTGGGGCAACGTGCTGGACACGCCCACGCTCTATCAAGAGAACTTCCGTCGGCGCGAAATGCGCTTCGTACGCTTCACCCTCACCTGGAAGTTCGGTGAGCAGAACAGCTCCTTGTTCCGCAAGCGCAGCGAACGTCCGCGGACCGAGCCGGGAAGCGGAGGTGGGGATATGGAGATGTGAGCCGATCCTCAGAGCGGCAACACCCTCATCTCAGGGCACCCTACTTGCCCCTGCGGCCCATGGAACTCGGTGAACTGCACCTTGTGGAAGAACCCCTCTGCATCCTCAAGAATGAAGTTCAGGTCGGGCACCACCGTGTAGGAGCTGGTCACGAAGGAGTATGCCTTCCAATCGTAGCCGATGATATCGCGGCGATCATGGAAGGGATGCTGGATCGTATCGGAGAGGGATACCAGTTCGAAGGGCGTGTTCGGAATGCGAGCCACCCGTGTGGTGGTGCGGTCGATCAACGCCCCGGTGACGAGGTAGGACAGCACGGGATCATACTCCCGGAAGCGATGGGTGTATTGGGTGAGCACGATATCCCAAGTTCCCTGTGGTGGTTCAATGGTCACCGCACCTTGCGCGAAACTGAAACAGGTATGTGCCCGTTGATGGTCCTTCGGTAGGACCACGGTGCGCATCTGAGACCCATCCAAGTGGGCCACTTCAAAGCGATACTCGTTCGCATCCGCATGGAGCATGTGGAGCTTCCACATGCCCATGGAAGATCCATTGGCGTCCAGGCCCAGATCGATGACGTGGATGGGATGATCGATGCGCCAATCACCCACGGCGGTGCTGTCCGGGTGTCCGCTGGGCATGTCGACCAACTTACCGGCGGACATACCGATGGTATCCTGCACCAAGGCCATATCATGCGCCGTGGTGAGCCATGCCGCCATGAGGCGCGCACCATTCAATTGGATACGCCAACCATCGGCATCACTTTCCAACGCAAGGTCCCAAGCGAACTTGGAGTTTGTGGCCACCACGGAACCCGAACCGAGATCGATCCAGACCTGGTCCTGGTAACCGGGGCCCAAACACGCTTGCATCACGGCTCCCGGACCACGCTCGGTAGGGGGTACCGGTAGCTCCTCTTTCATGCACGAAGCCAGTAGGACGGAAAGCAGAGGTAGGATGATCCGTGTGCGCATGGTCACTTGTTGGCATTGCGGGCCTGCCGGTCGATCTCCAGTTCGACCCGAACGAAAGCGGTGCGGCCGGTGGTCATGGGCAATGCCCCATCGCCATTGGCATGGACACCTTCGGCCAAGGTGGCCTGGAGGTTCCTGACATTGAACAGGTCCTTGCAACCCGCGGAGAGGGCGATGCGATCCTTCCAGATGCGCTTGGTGATGGTCATGTCGGCCAAGTGGTAGGGAGCGATGAACTGCCGTTGAACAGTAACCGCATCGACCACCGCATAGTTCGCGAGCTCACCTTGGTATTTCCAGAACAGCGAAGCGGTCCACCCCTTAGCCATCCAACGCCGTGTGAGGGATCCACGCACTTCGGGGGTCACTATCCAGGGCTCACCAAGGGAGGAAGCCAGTGTATCGTAGCGACCGGTGACGGATGCTCCGACGGATACCACCCAATGTCCGTTGTCCCAGCCAGCGCCCGCACTTCCCAATGCGGATCGGAACCTGCCCACGTTCACATACGTGAAGCGGGTGCCTTGGAGCTGTGCCAAGGAAATGAGGTCATCAACGGCATTGTAGGCCGCATTGAACTCACTCGTATACACCGTGCGGTCCTTCACATGGCGGTACGAGATCGCCATACTTCCGTGGTGTGCCGATTCGGCCTTGAGCGAAGGATTCCCCACGATGTCGTGATTGATATCGACGAACAGGAAGTGGAGTTCCTTCAGGGACGGCGCTCGGAACCCCCGGGCGTAGGAGGAACGCAGGGTGATGGTGGGCGATAAGCGCCAACGCACATTAACAGAGGGGATAAGGGGTGCCTCATAGCGTGTATTGTAGGCGTATCGCAGACCAGGTCGTACTGTCACCCGATCATGCGCAGCGACCTCCATGCTACCGAAGATCGCGTGATCGGCGATGGAGCGACGACCTTCACTGATACGCTCACCCGCGCCCGTCTCCGCATTGCTATCGAAGCCCACCTCATAACCGATACGGCGATCACCTTGCGGCTGTGCGAAGGTGCCTCGGAGGTTCAGCAAGGAGAAGCGGGAGGTGTCCTGTGTGCCTTCCAACGGAGCCAGCTGCTCATCCAGGGTGGTGAGATCACGGAACCAGGTATTCCTACGGCGTTCGTAAGTGTTGTAAGCACCCAGAACGTTCACACGATACCGCTCCCACAAGCGACCCTCAAGGAAGACGGCATTGTCCAACCGCACCGTGAGGAACTGTTCATCGAAGGCCGTCTCGTAGTAGGGCGCCCTGGGCATACCACGCGAAACAATGCGATCGTGCATGACCTCCCCTTTGTATCCCAGGGTCCACACACCGAACATCCGTTGGTAGTTGAGCCGACCGAAGAACTGCTCACGCGGCTTCCATTGTTGATACCGGGTTGAATCCGCCAAATGGGGTGAAAGATCTGGGAGCCCAGGGCGTGCGGGATCCCAACCCGCGAAGAAGTTGCGTCCAGCCGAGAGGGTGAGGCGATCCCGGCCCCATGAACCTGAAGCGGAAAGCGTGGTGTTCAACCGACCGATGTGCTCGGTGTAGACGGAGCCTCGCAGCGTGGTGGTGGTGTCGGTGGTCCCCTTGCGTGTGATGAGATTGATGGTACCTGCCAAGGCATTGGTGCCATAATTCACGCTCAGTGGCCCTTCCACCACTTCGATACGCTCCACGCCCGTGAGGTCGATCTGGCCCAGATCGATGTTGCCGTCCTGGCGCCCTACGACCGGGATCCCGTCGATGAGCACCTTCACGTTCTCACCTCCCAGACCCTGCATGCTGATGGATGTACCGAGGATATTGTCCTGAGCAAGGCGGATATTGAGTTCATTCCGCAGGGCATCGCCGAGGGTGTTGGCCGCCATGAGACGGATCCGTTCGGCATCCAAGACCCTCACTTTATGGACAGCGCGCTCGGGAGATCCGGGTGCGTATTGTCCCGTGACGACCACCTCGTTCAACCCCACGTTGCTGCGGACCAGTTTGACAACCTTCTCACCAGGAGCATCGAGTGGGGCTTGGAGCGTGATATAACCCATATAGCTCACCCGTATTCTGGCCCCTGGAGCCTTGGCGGATGGAAGGACCGGTAGGTCCACCCACCCGTCCGGTCCGGTGATGTGTACACTCGTAGTCGATCCATCGCTCGCTTGAACCAGCACGTGCGCGTAAGGAACCGCGGTGCTCGTGCTGGCGTCCACCACGTTTACCCGCCATTGTGCCAACACTTCGCCCACCCCGGAAAGGAGGATCATCAGAGCCAAGGAACGCAACACGTGGTTCAAGTGCATCAGGGCTGTTGCAAAGGTCCTAAGGACGATACGGATGGACTGTCACAGGGTGGTAAGACGAGGGCTGGATACGCACACGCCCCGGGACCGGATGGTCCCGAGGCGTGTGCCTTCGATCCGTCACTGTAGGAGGATGCGCGTAGTGGCATCGGTGCCTTCTCCTTGGATCCGCACCGCGTACATGCCGGTGGGTAGATCGCTCAGGTCGAGCCGATGCTGCATCAGCCCTTGCAGGCCATTGAGCTGAACAGTGTACATGGTGCGACCGGAAAGGTCCAGTACACTGACCACAGCGGTCGGGCTGACCATGTTGGTGATCAGGGTGATGTCGCCATCCATGGATGGATTGGGATAGGCAACCAGACCGACCTTCCCGGAACGGACCTCATCCACACTTACGGAGCTCATGAGCTCTTGGGTGAAGGTGATGTTACCGTTCGTCGACCCACCGTAATTGGTGAAGATCAGCTTCCAGATGTTGCCGACCCGATCCTGCACGAAGTGGACGCGATCGGTGACGTACTCCCATTGGAACGTGGTCTGGTTGAAGGACTTCCAATCAAAGCCGATGCGGTTGATGGCGTTGCTGAAGGTGCCTGCGCTCCAATCGGTGAAGTCGATGGTCACATCATCCACACGTTGCACAGGAATGTCGGCGTTCTGCAGTACGCCTGCCACCGGATACATGGACGGCACCGGGAACGGCACGAACGCCATGTACTTCGTGAACAGCAGGTCCCATGTGTTGGTGGCAGGTTCGCGGTCGAACACGGTGTTGTTGGTCAGCGAAACGTAGCCGAAGTTGCGGCCTGCGAACGTGGACCTGTTGAGCGTATTGGTCTGCTCGTTGGAGCCGTCCAGGTCCGACCAGGTGAACGAGAAGCTGTTGGTGCTGCTGCTGAAACCATTCACGCGGAATTTCTTCCAGGTGGTGGGTGCGAGTTTGATGATGAAGGCGCTATCGCCGGTGATGTTGTGGGTGACCACGTTGTAGACGCCCCAACCCAAGTCGAAGGGATTGCTGGTGAGCCCTTGGTTGAAGGCACCACTGCTCCAATTCACCTCACTGTTATGTTGTGCAGGCCAGCTAGCGGCAAGACCGGCCGTATCGATGGAGGCCCATTGGCTGTTCGCGAACGGTGCCTTGTGGATGGCAATGCCCTTGCCGGTATTGGCCAGGATGCTGCCCGTGATCCCGGTGATCTCGAATGCGATGTCCCACTCGGCGAGCGGGCGGGTTTGGACCACCCCGTTCTCCAGGCTGTACCAGACCTGATCGGCGTTGGCCGGAGCTGTACTGACGGTGACCGTGGTCTGGGCGATGGCACAAGGGGCAACGAGGCCCAGAACGATCGGGAAGAGGTGTTTCATGTAGGGTTCTGAATGACGGTGCAAAGCAACACCCGTACAACAACGCAACCCAAGACCTTGATCATGATAATTTGACCTGCTCGGTCATGGCACTGTCACAAATCAGCGGGGCCCGGGTCGCTCAGGCTTTCGCCATCGCTCCCCGAGCCCCGCCTTCACCGGACCTCCAATATCAGTCCACCTTCGTGAACCGATGCGTAAGCACACGATCGGAAGTGATCATGCGCACCTGGTATTGACCGGGTCGGAGCCCGGACAGGTCCAAGCCGTATTTCCATCAACTCGGGTCGCGATCTTTACAGGATCGCGTTGGAGCTGACCGTTCAAATCCAATACCATCGTTCAACCCATCGACCGGCCCGACCACGCCCCCTCACTTACTCCTCCGCTGACACAGTCCCATCAGTTACATCAGGAAGGAATGAGAGTGGGAACTCCATTCAGATTAACAAGTTCCCCAGTAAAAGGTTCAAAATGCCGTCAACCATGGCCATCAGTAGCGGAGAATGAACCGCTGTTCAAGAGCTGCTTCCCGGCGGGATGGGATCACCAGGTCCGAACCCGGGAGCTGCACCGGATAGTGCGCACAGGTATGTACCACTGTACCGGACCAACCCCGCAGGAGTAGTGCTTCGCGGCCGGCTTCGTCCGTATAGAGGTAGGCACCTCGCTGCGGCGCACTGGTCATGGACGCGATGTCCGGATAGTGCGGCCCGCTTGCCGCTCCATAGAACTCCAAGGCTGTACCACCCACATGCAGGGTGATGATGCGATCTGGTGGCACGTGTTCCGTTTTGAGCCAGCGGCCCGCCTGCGCGTTCGACTGATACGAAAGAATGGCGGGATACACATGGGTGTTCAAGGTCCATGCCGCTGCAAGCCAGATGACAGCTGTGACAGTCACCAGGACATGCCCACCTCGCCTTCGGATCACAAGGAAGGCCACGAACAGCGCCACGAACAAGGCCACCCAAGCGGGCCACGCTCCCGCGGGGAAGGAATACGCCACCAAGCACCAGGCAAGGATGTAGAGCAGCGCAACGATCCCTGTTTGTGACCTTCGTACCGCCGCCCCGAACGGACGGATCATCTCACCGGCCCCGAGTATGGCGAGCAGGGGCAGCACCGGATAGATGTAGTGAGGTAGTTTGAACTGGGAGAGGGACAAGGCTACGAACAGGATGCACACAGACCATGCCGTGGCCTGTTCCATGGTGCCCCTCCTACGCACTGCACGCCAGATACCCAGCAGACAGAACAATGTCCACGGAAGCAGCAGCCAAGGCACCTCATGGGTGAAGAACAGCACCGATGAATCGTCCTTCCAACGATTCTCACCGGTGATGCGTCCAAAGCTCTGCTCCCAAAAGAAGAATCGAATGCCGTGGGGTCCATGTTGTTCATAAAGCCCCACCAGCATGGGCACCAGGACCAGTCCGGCCACGATCGGAATGGACCAGAAGCGTGGATCGCGCCAGACCGACCACTGTCGTTGCACGACCACTTGTACGGACAGGATGATGAAGGGTGCCACAGCGCCCAATGGGCCCTTGGCCAACAAGCCTGCACCCATCGCCAAGCCACAGGCCATCGCCCACGTCCAACCCCGGCCACGCAGGTACTCGCTCCCCGTCCAGGTGGCCAACATGATACAGGCTGTGAGAAGCGTGTCGGTGCGCACATCATTGGTCATGATCACGAATGACACCGATGAAGCGAAGAGGAACGCGGCCCATGTTGCCACAGGCTTCGACTGGAAAAGGCGAGCATACCGGTAGGTGGCATACACTCCCCCGAATGCGAAGAGGATGCTGGGTAACTTGTAACTCCAATTGTGGATGCCGAAGAGTCCGAAGGATAATGCCGAAGACCAGAACAAGAGCGGGGGCTTGTCCAGGTAGTCGCGACCACGGAAGTACAGCTTGAGCTTATCCTCCTGACCGAGCATGTCCCTGGCCATGGTGGCATACTGAGCAGCATCCACTTCCATCACATCGAGCATCGCCCCAGCCACCACCACGGCCAGCAAGCCAAGCCACAGCGTCCAATGGACGGCTGGTAACTGATGATCAGGAGCAATGGGACTGGCGGCCATGTTCGGCTTTCGCGTTGCAAGATCGTTGGTCCATGGCCATTACGACCCGATCGCGATCGATAATGCTTGTTAAGGATGCCATGCATCGTGCCGTTCCGCGTGTAACATTGCACCGCTGCCAGTGAGGCACGCTGATCGTACGTGGGCCGACGAGCGATAGGAACCCTGCTATTGTTGGCCACCCTGAGCGTGTTCGGGGTGGTGGTCATCCAATTGCTCTGGTTGCAGCAGGCATCTCGGTACCACAAGGACCAACTTGCGCTCAACCGTGAACAAGCCGAACGACTGGAGAAGCAGTTCAACGACCGGGTGGTGATCGCTTTGACCGATGTGACGGAGCAGATCCTATCCATCACCAAGGACCCCACCGACCTCTACGATGCGGTGAAGCAGGAGCGTCCGAACTATTTCGCGGTGACCATCAACGACACGCTGCACCCCTATCTATTGGAGGCCTTGTTACGAAAGGAGTTCAGCCGTCGCAACATCCTGGAGGACTTCGAATATGGGATCTATGATTGCTTCACTGACAGTGTTGTCTATGGGAACTATGTGAGTTTGGACACGCTGAGCGCGGATACCGTTCCACATTCGAAGCTTCAGAAGCTCGACAAGGACGGCCATTACTTCGGCGTGTATTTCCCGAAGCGCTCGAGCACCCTCTGGGAAGAGGAACAAGCCAGCGGCTGGACGTGGATATTCCCCGCAGTTGTCACCTTGATCGTGTTCAGTTTCTTCGCCTATAGCGTGTGGGTGATCATGCGGCAGAAGAAATTGAGCGAGATGAAGAACGACTTCATCGGCAACATGACACACGAGCTGAAGACGCCGATCAGTACCATCGCATTGAGCAGTGAGGTGATCAGTGACCCGGCCATCATCAACGAGCCGGACCGCCTGCAAGCGTATGCGCGCATCATTCGCAGCGAGAATGAGCGTCTGCGAACCCAAGTGGAACGGGTACTCCAACTGGCAACGTTGGAGAAGGGTGACCTGGAACTCGCCGCCGAACGGATCGACATGCATGCCTTGGTGCATGAGGTGGCCGACCATTTCCTACTGCCACTTCAAGAACGCCGGGTCGAACTGGATCTCGACCTTGAGGCCACCAATGCGGAGGTGATCGGTGACAAGGTCCACTTGATGAACGCCCTTACCAACCTGGTGGACAACGCGCTGAAATACGGGCCCGAAGGGGCTACCATACGCATCGGCTCGAAGGTGCAAGATGGCAAATTGCTGATCGCTGTGCAAGACCAGGGGATCGGGATACGTCGGGAGGATCTCAAGCACATTTTCGAGCGGTTCTACCGCGTCCACACGGGCAACGTTCATGATGTGAAAGGATTCGGCCTCGGCCTCCACTACGTGCAACAGATCGCCAAGGCACATGGGGGGCATGTGCATGTGGACAGCGAATTGGGACGCGGCAGCACCTTCACCCTGACCCTACCGTTGAAACCCTGACAAGCCCGATCAGTCATGACCGAAAATAAAGCCCGGATACTCCTGGTGGAGGACGATCAGAACCTGGGTTTCGTGATCCAGGACGCATTACGACGCAAAGGATTCCAAGTCCATTTGTGCCGCGATGGCAAGGAGGGTCTGAAGCAATTCAACGAGCATCCGTACGATCTGTGCGTGCTGGACGTCATGTTACCCCAGAAGGACGGGTTCAGCCTTGCCGAGGACATCAGGCTGGTGAACCGGGAGATCCCCATCGTATTCCTCACCGCCAAGAGCCAGATCGAGGACAGGATCGCCGGGTTCAAGGCGGGGGGTGATGATTACCTTACCAAGCCCTTCAGCCACGAAGAGCTCATCCTGCGCATCGAGGCCATCCTCAGGCGAACTCATGGTCGCGAAGAGGAGGAGGACCGTGACCGCTTCGAACTGGGTGACTTCACCTTCGACCACCGGAACCTCGTCCTGAGCCATCCGAGTGAAGAACGGAAACTCACCCGCAAAGAGGCCGATGTGCTACGTCTGCTCTGTATGCATCGCGATCAGGTACTGCCTCGCGAACTGGTATTGAACATGGTGTGGGGCGATGACACCTACTTCTTGGGCCGAAGTCTGGACGTGTTCATCAGTCGGCTGCGTAAATACCTCAAGAGCGACCCCAAAGTGCAGATCGTGAACGTTCATGGGGTGGGGTTCAAGCTGGTGTTGGACAGATAAGAACCATCCTTCGCCTGTAACGCGGTGCACTGAACGCCATTCGTGGATCCTGTACATTCGCTCCTGCTCAACCCGCTTCCCGATCATGATCGCACGCTTCACACTCGTTGTAACCACGCTCTGTGTCACCTTGGCTGCTAACGCCCAGAACGATTGCGCAACCGCCATCCCCATCACTGTGGGTACCTATGTGGTGGATACCGTGGATGGCGCTCAGATCCCTCTTCCGGTGTGCGCTACCGGCGGGAACACGGCCACGAACGGTGAATGGTACACCTATACCCCCAGCGAGGACCGCAGCCTGACGGTCACCACGGACCTACCTGAGAACCTCGACCTGGATACCCGTTTCCATGTGTACACCGGTACGTGTGGAAACCTGGTCTGCTATGATGGCGACGACGATGCGGGAAGTGGATACCTGTCCTACGCCCTGTTCAATGTGTTGGCGGGCGTCACCTATACCATTGCCTTCGATGATCGATGGGATGCCGATGGTTTCACCTTCCAGTTGATCGAAGGTGAGCCCTTCTTGGAAGCGGTGACCTTCACCACACAAAGCTTGAGCACACAAGGCAGCGTCCGCGCCATCGTCGATATGGACAGCGATGGACTGGATGACGTGGTATCCGTGACCACCTCGAACATCAACATCAATTATCAATTGGCCGGTGGAGGCTTCAACACGGTGAACCTGCCAAATGATACGGTGGCCAACTCACCCAGCTGGAGCCTCTGTGCAGGCGATCTGGATGGCAATGGACGCATGGACCTCCTCTATGGAGGTGGAAGTGGGGTGACATTGATGTTCGCCAACGAGAATTCCACTGCATTCTCGGACAGCAGCTATGCCCAGTATGTGTTCTGTCAACGCACCAACATGGTGGACATCAACAACGATGGACACCTGGATGCCTTCCTCTGCCATGATGTGGCACCGAACGTATATCTGATGAACGATGGCGAGGGTCAGTTCATTTGGAACCAGGGGGGACTTGGTGACACACAAGGAGGAGGGAACTATGGTTCCATCTGGACCGATTTCGACAATGATGGCGACCAGGACATGTTCATCGCCAAGTGCCGTGGTGGTAACCCCGTGGTAAGCACCAACCAACTGCACCGCAACAATGGTGACGGCACCTTCACCGAGGTGGCCGCGCTCTTCAACCTTGCGGACCCCATGCAGACCTGGAGTTCAGCCTGGGGCGACTTCGACAACGATGGTGACATGGATGCCCTGGTGGGGGCCAGTTCCTTCGCTGCTGGCGGTCACAAGTTGATGCGCAATGATGGCACCACATTCACCGATATCACTGCAGGTTCGGGATGGGACGTGTTCCTTGGCACCAGCATCGAGCACATCACGCACGACTTCAACAATGACGGATGGTTGGACGTGATGAGCGGGAGCGGCACGATCATGATCAACCAGGGTGGCATGGTCTTCGAGGCCAACCCCGTCGGATTCGATGTGGGTGCTGTTGGCGACCTGAATGACGATGGTGCGCTCGACCTGATGAACAGCTCCACGGCACGGATCAACAACGGGAACTCGAACAACTGGTTGCGGATACGTACAGTGGGTACGGTGAGCAACCCGAACGGCATCGGTGCGCGTATCATTCTGACCACCGCATCCGGCCAGCAGATCAGGGATGTGCGCAGTGGCGATGGGTTCCGTTACATGAGCACGATCACCGCCCATTTCGGCTTGGGCACCGACGAAGAGGTCCTCCAAGTGGAGGTCCGCTGGCCATCGGGTATCGTGAATGTGCTCACCGATGTTGACATCAATACCACCATGACCATCGTGGAGGAGATCAGCACCGATGTGCGGGAGAGCATCCTACCCGAAGTCCTAGTGTATCCTGTTCCGGCGAATGATGTCATCCAGGTGACCGGTTCCGGCGTAACGCAAGCTCCCGTAAGGGTGTTCAATGCAGCGGGAGGCCTTGTGCTCCAGGGCACCCTATCAGGGGAGCGATTGGACGTCAGTACCCTGTCCTCCGGATTCTACCTATTGGAAGTGGGCACAGCTGCCGGTGCCGTGCGGCGCAGCTTCACCAAGCATTAGGAGGAATAGGCTCGGCCTTCCAACCTTGGCCAGGCAACCTTCAACGGTACCGGGTACGTCATCCGTACATTGGGGGCTGGTAGCACCCTATTCCGCCGTGACCCAACGCTTGACCATCCTGCTCTTCTCGGCCTTGGCATTGACCGGGTGCCGCAAGGACACGTTGGAGGAGGAGCCCCAGGCCCCCATCGACCCCGGAACCCCATCTGGTACAGGGGTACGATTCGAACCCGCACAGGTACCCTACCCGGTGCTATCCACCTATCGGTTCTTCACCGGCGGCCTGAAGGACCAGACCCCGAACTCCGGCGTGCTTCCCTATGAACCGATCACGGCACTCTTCTCGGACTATGCCCACAAGTTCCGGTTCGTGTGGATGCCTGCGGGTGCCAAGGCCTCCTATGCAGGTGACCACGATGTGTTGGACTTCCCGGAGAGCTCGGTCCTGATCAAGACCTTCTACTACGACAACGTGCTTCCGGACCAGGACCGACGGATCATCGAAACGCGCTTGCTGTTCAAGCGGAGCGGCAGTTGGTATTTCGCGGATTACGTCTGGAACGAGGATCAGACCGAGGCTTACCTGGACATGAACGGGAGCATCACCCCGGTCACCTTCGTGGATGATGGAGGAACACAACGCACGGTGCAATATCGGATCCCCAGTGCGGCCGAGTGCCAGACCTGCCACAAGATCCAGTTCGACCCGATCCCCATCGGTCCCAAACCCCAGAACCTGAATAGCAATTACAGCTATGCGGACGGGGTGAAGAACCAGCTGGAGAAGTGGGTGGAGATGGGTTACCTGCAGCCGGGTTATCCGTCGAACATCATGACCACGGTCAAATGGGATGATGCCACGCAACCATTGGACCTGCGCGTTCGCTCCTACTTGGACATGAACTGTGCGCATTGTCATGCGGACCAGCGGCACTGCAACTATCGGCCCATGCGATTCGCATTCAACGAAAGCGATGATCTGGTGAACCTGGGAGTATGTGTGGAACCGGATGATCCGGTAGCCCCCCAATACACCCAGATCGTGGCTCGGGGAAACCCGAACCGCTCCATGATGCACTACCGGCTCTCGGAGACCGATGAGACCGTACGCATGCCCCTGCTGGGGCGAACAGTCGTCCATGAAGAAGGGCTGGAATTGGTCCGCGAATGGATCGAAAGCCTGCCCGGCACATGCCCCTGAACCAAGAACCTTAGACCAACACCGGAACACATGCGTTCAACCCTACTCCTTGGCCTGATCGGAGCTTCGGCCCTCCCCGTGGTCGCACAGAACACGTGTGCAACCGCACTACACATCCCCTTGGGCACCCATGCTGTGGAAGCGGTCAATGGCACCGAGGTGATCCCGGTCACCTGTGCACAGAACGCAGGTACCACCACCGCAGCGGAATGGTACACCTACACAGCCTCCATGGACACGACCATACGGTTGCGTACGGACCCTCCCGGATCCGTTCCCATCGATACCCGTGTGAACATCTACACGGGTACCTGTGGCGCATTGGTCTGCTATGCGGGTGACGACGATAGTGGGAACAACTTCGCTTCGGACGTGACCTTTGCTGTCACAGCTGGCGTCACCTACACCATCGCCTTCGACAATCGTTGGTCATCCCTGGGGTTCAGCTTCGAACTGGCCTACGTGTACGTGACACCTCCCCCGCCCCCGCCTGTCACCCTCATCAACTTCAACAACGTGAGCCAAGGCGTTAGTGGGAGCGGATACTGTGTCGTGGACATGAACAACGACCAACTCGACGATATCGTAGGAACGAGCACCTCCAACGTGAACGTGCTCTACCAACAGGCCAATGGCACCTTCCAATCCGTGAACATCATCACCACCCCGGCCGATCATACGGCCTCGTGGAGCCTTGCAGCAGGTGACATCGATGGGAACGGATATAATGACCTGATGTACGGAGGCGGACAGGGCAGCACCTTCATGTACGCCAACAACAACGGTACCGGGTTCACCGAGGTATCCTTCCCGAACTACATCTTCAGCCAGCGGACGAACATGGTGGACATCAACAACGATGGGCACTTGGACGCCTTCGTGTGCCATGACGTGGATGCCAACGTGGCCTTCTTCAATGATGGGAACGGCAACCTCACCTTCAATCAGGGCTTGCTCGGGCTCACCTGCGGCAACTACGGTTCGCTTTGGACCGACTACGACAATGATGGTGATCAGGACATGTTCGTTGCAAAATGCGGATGCGATCCGGTGGACCTGCTCATGCGGAACAACGGGGATGGGTCGTTCACCAATGTGGCTCCAGAGCTGGGGCTGGCGGACGGACACCAGAGCTGGAGCAGTGCTTGGGGGGACTTCGACAACGATGGGGACATGGATGTGCTCATCGGTGCAAGCAGCAGTGGATACCATAAGCTGATGGAGAACAACGGTGACGGCACCTTCACCAACATCACCGCTGGTTCAGGCATCGACCTGTTCACCGGCCAGAGCATCGAGTGGACCACACATGACTTCGACAACAACGGCTACCTGGATATCCTCGGTGGTGGTGGTCTGTTGATGAACATGGGTGACATGACCTTCGTGGATAACGGGGTCTCACCTGGCAATGGACCGATCGGCGACCTGAACAACGATGGATTCCTCGATGTCTACACGAGCGGAACGGCCCGCATGAACCAAGGCAACGAGAACAACTGGCTGAAGATCGCCACCATCGGAGTGGTGAGCAACAGCAATGGCATCGGTGCCCGCATCACCGTGGTCACACCAAGCGGCACATTCACCCGTGAAGTGCGCAGCGGTGACGGCTTCCGCTATATGAGCAGCATGATGGTCCATGTGGGCCTGGGTGAGGAGACCGAGATCACCTCCGTGACCATCAACTGGCCTTCCGGCATCGTGGACGTCCTCGACGAGGTGGACATCAACACGTCCCTGGTTGTCACCGAAGGACTGTCCACCGGAATGGTGGAAGAGGAAGCATCCTCGATCTCCTTGTTCCCGGTGCCAGCCAAGGACCAGGTGACGATCAACGGTCTGGCGGGCCAGCAGGCCCCGGTCCGGGTGTTGGACGCCACGGGCCGCTTGGTGCTGCGCAGCACCTTGGCCACGGACCGGTTGGATGTGAGCGAACTTCCTGCTGGTGCCTATGTGATGCAGATCTTCACCGAACAAGGTCCGGTGCAACGTTCCTTCACCAAGGAGTAAGCTTTTCGAGGATGACCTGACAAAGGTCCCGGCCGGGTGGTCGGGACCTTTGTTACTTTGTGTAACAACCTGGCCCGACCGTGCGTTCGACCCAGTAGACCAGCCCCCATGAGATACGCGAGAGTTTTCGGAGTCCTGTTCCTGTTCACGGTGGTCCTGATGGCCTGCCGGAAGGAATCGTTCGATGAGGTGGGAGGGCCGCTCCCGGTGGGAGCGAGCAAGGTACTTTTCGACCTCGACGAGGTGCCCTACAATACGCTCTCCACCTATGGATTCTATTCCGGAAAGTTGCATGGATTGGAACCGGTTGACGAGGTGTTGCCTTACGAGCCCATCAGTTCGTTATTCACCGATGAAGCACACAAGTCGCGTTTCGTTTGGATGCCTGCCGGGCGTAAGGCCCGCTACAGCGGGGACCACGATGTACTTGATTTCCCTGATGGCGCAGTGCTGCTCAAGAACTTCTACTACGACAATGCCTTGCCCGGTGGTGGGCGACGCATCATTGAGACCCGGATGCTGTTCAAACGTGCCGGTCAGTGGGAGATCGCCAACTACGTGTGGAACCCCGCGCAGACCGAAGCCTACTTGGACCTGAACGGTAGTACCATCCCGGTATCTTGGACCGACGAGGAAGGCGATGCACGCTCGATCCAATACCGGATCCCCTCATTGGTCGAGTGCCAAAGTTGCCATCGCAAATCGGGATCGAACACTCCGATCGGACCTGAGCCACAGAACCTGAACGGAGACCTGTGGTTCAGCGATGGCATCAACAACCAGCTGAAACAATGGGTGAAGCACGGCATTCTCCAGCCTGGCTATCCCAAGGACATCTTGAGCCTCGTCCGCTGGGACGACCCTGACCAGGACCTTGGTCTGCGCGCACGCTCCTACATCGACATCAATTGTGCGCACTGCCATGATGAGGGTCGGAGCTGTTCCTACCGCGCCATCCGCTTGGCGTTCGAGCGCACGGTGGACCCCACCAACCTGGGCGTGTGCGTGGTGCCTGAAGAGCCGATCCCGCCCTATTCCCACATCGTGGCACGCGGCAATGTGAACCGATCAGTACTTCATCACCGACTGACCACGAACGACGAGGCGGTGCGTATGCCTTTGATCGGAAGAAGTATTGTGCATGATGAGGGTGCTGCGATGATCGCGGCGTGGATCACCTCGTTAGGCCCACCCTGCGAATGATCACATCGCGCGAAAGCGCAAGCGGAGGCTATTGAGCACGACGCTCACACTGCTCAATGCCATGGCGCCGCCAGCCACCATGGGGTCCAAGAGGAATCCATTGATGGGATACAGTACCCCGGCCGCAATGGGGATGCTCACCACGTTGTAAATAAATGCCCAGAACAGGTTCTGTCGGATCGTACCCATGGTCCGGCGGGAGAGTGAGATGGCCTTGTGGATGGAGAGGAGGTCACCGCCAACAAGTGTGATGTGGGCCACCCCCATCGCCACATCACTGCCTTGCCCCATCGCAAGGCTCACATCGGCCTGGGCCAAGGCTTCCGCGTCATTGATGCCATCCCCCACCATGGCGACCACATGTCCTGCGTCCTGTAGTCCTTTGACGTAGGCGGCCTTGTCCTTGGGAACCACCTCGCTCCGGAAGTCCGTGATACCGACGGCTCCAGCAACCGCTTGGGCCGTCCGTCGACCATCGCCGGTCTGCATATGTACCTGGATCCCGGATTTCTGCAATGCGGCTATGGCGTCGGCCGAGGATGGCTTCACGGGATCGGCCAGTGCCAGCACGGCTTTCACGTCCCCCTCCTTGGCGAGCCAGATCACACTGGCGCCCTGTTCCTGCCAATTGCGCTCCAGAACACTGTACGAGCGAGCGATCCGCGCCCCCCCCTCTTCAACCAAGCGTCTACTCCCCACCCTCCAGACACTCCCGTCCACCATCGCTAGTAGGCCTGACCCGGGAACTTCGGCCAGCTCGGTGACCTCCATGTTGATGGTGGTGCCCGTTCCAAGGTGTGCGACCACGGCAGCGGCGAGCGGATGGGTCGACCTGAGCTCCATGGCGCGCAGTACCGATCGCACTAGCACGTCCTCCAGGCCAATGTCCCCGACCACCGCCGGTTCTCCCTTGGTGATCGTACCCGTCTTGTCCATGACGATCGCGGTGATACCCTGGGCAAGTTGTAGGCTCGCGGCATCCTTGATCAGGATCCCGTGTTCCGCGCCGATACCGATGCCAGCCATGATCGCCGTGGGAGTGGCAAGGCCGAGAGCGCATGGGCATGCGATGATGAGCACGGTCACGAACGCACGTACAGCTTGTTCAACGCCTTGATCACCGCCCAGGACCCACCAGAGCATTGCGGCCAAGAGCGCGATCACGAGAACCAGTGGCACGAACCAGGAGGCCACCTTGTCAACAAGCAACTGGATGGCCGCTTTACTACCCTGTGCCTCCTTTACCGCTTGGGCCACCCGCGCAAGGTGGGTCCCTGCGCCAACTTGTTGCGCCTTGACGTGGACACTACCCTGCTGAAGTATGCTCCCTGCCACAACACGCATACCCACTGCACGTAGCACGGGCATTGGCTCACCGGTGATCATACGCTCATCCAAGTGCCCGGACCCGTGCACCACGATCCCATCCACGGCGACCCGCTCCCCGGTCCTCACCAACACAACATCATCCACCTGGACCTCTTGTAAGGGTACCTCTTGGGCATCACCCTGTGCGTCCAGGCGGACCACGCGATCAGGTCGCATTCCCATCAGTTCGCGAATGGCCCCACTCGTGCCTGCCTTGGCCCGTTCCTCCAAGTAGCGACCAAGCAGGATGAAGGTGATGACCACCGCGGCCGACTCGAAGTAGAGCATGTGCGGTTGCCCGTCCACAGGCGATAGGAGGGCGTGGGTGCTGGTTCCATAGGCCACCGATGTGCTCAAGGCCACCAAAGTGTCCATATTGGCCTTCCCATGAAGGATCTGGCGCCAAGCATTCCGGAAGAAGGTGGACCCCGGCCATAGCACCACGGGTGTTGCCAGCATCCATTGTACCCATGGCGACCAATGCGCGTGCATGAACAGCATGCTGATCACAACAAGGGGAACGGTAAGGGTTAGGGCAACAGCCAATCGGGTCCGGAGCTGGGCCATTCGACGGGATCGTTCCGCTTCAAGGTTGGCCGCAAGGTCCAGCGCATTGTCGATCAGCAGGTCATATCCCGCATCACGCACGGCAGTGCGCAAGTCCTCATCGCTCACCGATCGATCCGATAGTGCGACCCGGGCACTGTGATCGGCCAGGTTCACGCGAACCTCCTGCACACCAGGCACCGCTGCCAATGCCTTCTCCACGCCGAGCACACAACTCGCACAGGTCATACCCTGAACGGCGTAACTGCGCACCGGAGCGTTCTCTGAAGAGCTTGACATGATGCTTCCTATCCCGAAGGGAACCCGGCCGAAGCGCCGATCGAGGGATCGGGCCGGGACGGTTATCGCACAATGGTCACATGACCACGACTACTGACCTCATCCGTCGCTTGACACGGGTCACGGTGCTTCATGGTATAGGCATATACGCCTACCGGCACTTGTGAACCACTGAATGTTCCATCCCACTGGGCCAGCGGATCGGTCGATACCCAGATCTGTCGTCCCCATCGATCATAGACCACCACCTCGTAACCAAGTGCTGGGATCTCCACACGATCGGGCCAGAACTCGTTTATGCCATCCCCATCGGGGCTGAAGGCGTTTGCAAGGAACAAGGTCGGCTCGGTGCGTACGTCCACGATCACCTCCAAAGTATCGTTGCAACCATTGGGTTGGGTGGCATACAGGGTGAACGTATGGAAGTCGTAACGTTCGATATCGTACCGGATGAACCCATTGCACTGGTTCACATAGAGGCTGTCATTGATGAAGAAGGCGCAGGAATCGGTGTCACTACCGAGCAGGATCTCCAATTCAGTGGTGCATGGGATCTGCGTGGCGGTGAAGATCGCAGGGGTCTGGGCCTCGATGAAGATGCTGTCCTGAACGGCAAGTCCACCACATCCCAAGGTGTCGAAGCCTTGGATGCTGATCGGCTGATAGCCGCTCTGTGAGAAATTGACCAGGTCGTTGAAGGCATTGCTGAACCCGTTCGCACCCCATCGCCATACGATGGAATCCGCGGTGGTGGCCACGGTCAGGATCTGCACGAGCACATTCTGGCAGGCTGTGTCCGGTATACCCATGACCGCGGTCGGACTCGGGAGTTGCACGAGATCGAACTCGGTATCCGCTGCACACCCGTCCGCGTCGAGGGAATTGACCGTGAACGTACCCTCCGTACCCGGTGGCAGGGAAAGCGTGGTCGTGGTGTCGCCGGTGGACCATGCATAGAAGAGGGGCTCGTATCCTCCGATGGGTCCCGCGGTGATGACCGGAGGGTCGGAAGGGCAATAGTCGAAATTCCCGATCACGCCGATATCGGGATCGAGCAGTTCAATGGTCAGGAAGGAAATGCATAAGGTAGCTGCGTTCGTATCAGCCACAAGCACATCGTAGATGCCGGGTCCTTGATCGACCAAGGTGGCGATGACATCCTGTGCAGCGCCGTTCCATGAATAGAGATAGGGCCCACCCGATCCAGTGATGACGGCGACCGTGCCATCCGCATCCCCAGCGCACGTGATGGGCGTGGAGGTGATGGACACATCGCATTCCGGCTGGGCCAGAACAGTGAGGGGCATCAGGGCCAAGGCAAGAAATAAACCGCGCATCGTCGTCCGGTCCTGGTGATTACGACCCCATAGGTCGGTCGCGAAGATCGCACTTCCTTGGCTATCAGTGACCATGTGTAGTGTAAAATGAGCGGGGCGCGCCCCCCCGGACGCGCCCCGACCTCACTGAACATCGCGGAACTACCCGTTCGCAGTGAGCAAGCGTTTCACCAACGCAGCTATGAGCGCTCCGTCAGCCTTTCCCGCTAACTCCTTGTTGGCCAGTCCCATAACTCGTCCCATGTCCTTCATTCCAGCTGCTCCGCCAAGGGCGATCACCTGCTTCACAGCAGCCTCCACCTCGGCTTCGCTGAGTCGCTGCGGCAGATAAGCCTCGATCACAGCGGCTTGGATCTCCTCTTCAGCAGCCAGGTCGGTGCGCCCTTGTTCATGGTAGATCGCCGCGCTTTCCTGACGCTGTTTGTGCAGCTTCTGGAGGATCCGCATGCCGACAGCCTCATCCAATCCGCCCTGCGCTCCTTCCTTGGTCAGTTCCAGCAGTATCGCGCTCTTGATCGCGCGCAGTGCATTGAGCCGGTCCTTGTCCCGGGCCAGCATGGCCGTCCTGATGTCAGCGTCGATCCGTTGTTGCAGTTCCATGGTACAGGTACGTTGGGTGGTGTCGGTCAATCCACGTTGTCGTGAAGGAAGGGGTTGTTCCGCTTCAATTCCACGCGACGTTGACCCTGTTCATCCACTTCCTCGTTGAGGGTGTAGCGGCTCACCGTGGAATCCGCACTATGCTGGGCATCGGTGATCTGGATGTTCTTCCGCTTGTAGGCAGGCTCGCGTTCCAGGTCGGCAAGACCGCTGGGTGAGCGGAGGCGCTGCGTCATCTCACGCACCTTGGCGATGCGCTCCTCCACCCTGGCCTGATGCTGATGGGGGCTCAAACGGGCCTCCGTCACCTCCGATGAGGATGCAGTGGCACCGGGGGCACCATCATAGAGGTCGAAGACCACCTTCTCGGGTTGGGTCGGGATCACCGGTGCTTGTTCGCCTTGACGCTGGATGGACTGCTCCACCTCGAACTCGATGGTACGCTGAGGCGCCACCGCGATGGTGGGCTCAGGTATCTGCACGGCTTCAGCAGGCTTCAAATAGGGCTCCTCGAATGCGGATGGTACTGGTGGCGCCACGGAAGTCACCGGAGCATTGACGGACACCGGGTTCACGATGGGTTGCGTGATCATGGTCGGGCGGTCGGCATCCAAGGGGATCACCTTTCGCTCTTCAGTGGGGCGCACCACCTCACCGGTCTGCGGGTTGGTCTCGAACCCGGTGGCGATGATGGTGATGCGAACGCGGTCTCCGAGGCTTTCGTCACGACCATAACCCCAGATCACATCCGCACCACTGCCAGCGGCCTCCTGGATATGGTCGGTGATCTCGCCGATCTCATCCATGAGGATGTCGCGCGATCCGTGGGTGATGTTGAGCAACACGAACTTGGCCCCGCGGATGTTGTTGTCGTTGAGCAAGGGCGAATCGAGGGCCTCCTGGGCCGCACGCAGTGAACGGTCCTCCCCTTCCGCCTCGGCCATGCCCATGATGGCCGCACCACTGCGTGACATCACGGTCTTCACATCCTCGAAGTCCACGTTCACCTTGCCGGTCTTGGTGATGATCTCGGCGATACCACGTGCCGCGGTCGTGAGCACATTGTCCGCATGCTCGAAGGCATTGTCCAACGAAAGGTTGCCGAAGAGGTCGCGCAGGCGATCGTTGTTGATGACCAGCAGGGTGTCCACCGCGTTGCGCAGTTCCTCGATACCGGATACGGCTTGTTGCTTGCGACGACGGCCCTCCCACTGGAAGGGGCTCGTGACGATACCCACGGTGAGGATGCCCATTTCGCGCGCCACCTGAGCGATGACGGGTGCGGCACCCGTGCCGGTGCCACCACCCATACCGGCGGTGATGAACACCATCTTGGTGCGGGTGCTGAGCAATTGACGGATCTCATCGAGGTTCTCCTGCACAGCGTCCTTACCGCGTTCCGGCACGGCACCGGCACCGAGGCCTTCGGTGAGGCCAACACCGAGTTGGAGTTTCACGGGCACAGGGCTCACGTCGAGGGCCTGGCGATCGGTGTTGCAGACGATGAAGTCCACGCCACGGATACCTTGCTCGTACATGTGGTTGACCGCATTGCTGCCGCCACCGCCCACGCCGATCACCTTGATGATCGAGCTGAGCTCTTGGGGGATGTCGAATTTCATGTCGTTGGGGGGGATTGGAAGGTCAGTGTTCGTTTTAAGCGGGGATCAATTCTCGTCCTCCTTGAGCAGGTTGCTCGCGCCGGTCATCACGCTATCGAGGAGTCCTCCGAAGATGCCCTTGGAATGGCCCTTCACGGGCGACTTGGCCGCGGCCACACGGGCCTCCACCGGCTTGGTGCGGTGGCGTTCCAGGTAGTCGAAGCCCTTCATCACCAGGCCCACACCGGTGGCATGCAGTGGACTGGTCACGTCCTCCACGGCGCTCTTGGCGATGTGCTCGTTGGGGTAACCGATGCGGGTGCTCATACCGGTCATCAGCTCCACGAGGTGCTTCAGGTGCTTGAGCTGTGAACCGCCACCGGTGAGCACGATGCCCGCGATGAGCTGCTTCTCCATGCCGGAGTTCTTGATCTCGAAATGAACGTGTTCGAGGATCTCCTCCATGCGGCTCTGGATGATCTCGGCCAAGGTGCGCAGGCTGATCTCCTTGGGATCGCGACCGCGCAGACCAGGGATGCACACCACCTCGTTGTCCTTGTTCTCCGAGGCCAGTGCACTGCCGAACTTGGTCTTCAGCTGCTCGGCCTGTTCGCGCATGATGCCACAGCCCTGACGGATATCCTCTGTGACCACATTGCCACCGAAGGGGATCACAGCGGTGTGGCGGATGATGTTGTCGAAGAAGATGGCGATGTCAGTGGTACCACCACCGATGTCCACCAACACCACCCCGGCCTCCTTCTCCTCCTGGCTCAACACGGCATCGGCGCTGGCGAGGGGTTCGAGGATGAGCTCGGTGACATTGAGGTTGGCACGGTGCACGCACTTGTTGATGTTGCGGGCCGCGGTCACCTGACCACTGATGATGTGGAAGTTGGCCTCCATGCGGATACCGCTCATTCCGATGGGATCCCGGATGCCCTGTTCGTTGTCGATGATGTACTCCTGGGGCAGCACGTGGATGATCTCCTCACCGGGAGGCATCACCAAACGGTAGGTCTCCTCGATCAACTGATCGATGTCGATCTGGCCGATCTCCTCATCGAGGCTCTCGCGCATCTTCATACCGCGGTGCTGCATGCTGCGGATGTGTTGTCCGGCGATGCCCACGTTCACGGTTCCGATCTCCACACCGGCGCTATCCTCGGCCATACGCACGGCCGCCACGATGCTCTCCACCGTCTTCTGGATGTTGGCCACCACGCCACGGCTCACACCGTCGCTGCGTGACTTGCCCATTCCGAGGATCTCGATCTTGCCTTGTTCGTTCTTGCGCCCGACGATGCAGGCGATCTTCGTCGTTCCGATGTCGAGGCCGGCGACGATGTCTTGGTTCTGGTCCATGGTCTGTGCGGAGTGTTAGGGCGTTGTTCGTTTGGTGCAGACGACCTGTTCGGCGAAGCGCAGGTCGATGCGATCGTAGCGGCGCCAATCGGTCAAGGGCATGCCTTTGGCGTAGAAGAGCTTGAGCTTGGCGAAGCGTTGTTCCAGTGCGGAACCATCTCCGATGATCACGCGCTGCGCTCCCACCTTGGGGATCAGTTCGAAGTCACCATCGGTGCGCACCACCACCTGATCGATCAACGCGTTCCAGAACGGATCCTTGCGAATGAAACCGGCCAGCCGGTGGATGTCATCCGAACGGTACAGGCGTTGGAGGCTGTCATTGGCGAAGATGTCCATCACTCCGTCGCGTGCACCGGGCTCGTTGAGCGCACCGGTCACCACCAGGACGCGCGCGGGGTGTGCCAGTTCCGTAGGCATGGTCCATCCTTCCTTGTCGATGTAGAATCCCGTACCATCGCTGTTGAACACACGCACGATGGGTTCGCGCTGTTCCACCTTGACGTGCAGCACACCGTCCATGGTGTGGTACACCTCGGCCTTGGCCACACAGGGTATCCCGCGCAACCGGTCCTCGATGGTGGTCACATCCACTTCACCGATGGTGCTTCCCATCACGGCGATGCCCTGATCGAGCACTTCCTTGCGCACGCTCGCTTCATCGATGAAGTGAACACCTTCCGCACCCACCACCCGGACCTGTAGATCGGTGATGGGCGTGCGGTCCGCGGTGCGTTCCACGAAGCCCAGTGCCAATGCGATCACCAGCAGGCCCAGGCCGATCCCGAAGGGGCGGAGGTATGGCTTCAGCTTCTTCATAGGCGATAGCGTTCGTTCAACAGGCGTTCGATGGCGGGTACCGAGCGATCGATGTCCCCGGCACCCACGGTGAGCAGCACCTCGATCGGACGATCCTTGAGCAGGTCCAGCAGAGCATCCCGGGTGCAGACCACCTTGTTGTCCATGGGCACCTGGTCCAACAGCCACTGCGAGGTGATACCCGGGATGGGTTCCTCGCGAGCCGGATAGATCTCCAGCAGGATCAACTCATCCAATGCGGCCAAGCTGCGACCGAAGTCGGACGCGAGGTCGCGAGTGCGGGTGAACAGGTGGGGCTGGAAGATGCCCGTGATGCGTTTGCCGGGATACATCTCACGCACACTGCCGATGCAAGCATCCAGTTCCTTCGGATGGTGCGCATAGTCGTCGATGAACACCACATCAGGTCCTGCGATCCGGGTCTCGAAGCGACGCGACACACCACGGAAGCTGGCCAACCCTTCACGCAAGAGCTCCGGAGTGACACCCATGCGCAGCGCGATGGTACTGGCCGCGATGGCGTTCTCCACGTTATGCCTGCCCGGCATGCCGAGACGGAGGCCCTTGAGCACCTGCCCTTCGGCGTGGAGATCGAACTCGTAAGCACCGTTCACCACGCGCAATTCCTCGGCACTCGGCACGCCAGTGCTTCCAAGCGCATAGCTCGTCACTTGGCCGCGATCCTTGAAGTGGTGTGCGATGCGTTCATGGACCAATACCGGTCCATCACAGAGGATGGCGAACTGGGTGTAGGCGTCGAACATGGCCTCCGCCGTGCCATAGATGTCGAGGTGATCGGGATCCATCGCCGTGATCACGGACTCACTGGGGCAGAGCTTCAGGAAGCTCCGATCGTACTCATCGGCCTCCACCACGTTCACCACGGCATCGTCGTTCAGGAGCACGTTGGTCCCGTAGTTGGCCGCGATGCCTCCCAGGAAAGCGTTGCAGCGCACCTTGCCGACCGTGAGGAGGTGCGCGATCATGGTGCTGACGGTGGTCTTTCCATGTGTGCCGGCCACGGCCACAGTGCGCTTGTCCTCGGTCACCATGCCCAGCACATCGGCGCGCTTGAGGATGCGGGCACCGCGGTCCTCCCAATACTTCAGCAGAGGACTGCTAACCGGTACTGCGGGCGTGCGCACCACCATCACGTCAGCGGGCGCCGCATCCCGGAACTCCGCAGGGATCATCCGTGGGTCCTCGTTGAACTGCACATCGATGCCTTCGCTCTGCAGCTGGTTCGTGAGTTCGCTGGGTGTGCGGTCATAGCCAGCCACCTCGGCACCGCGCCGGCGGAAATAGCGCGCGAGACCGCTCATGCCGATGCCACCGACACCGATGAAGTAGAACCTATGTCCGCTCAACGTGCTCATGGTCGTGCCAGTCGGATGACCTCCGCAGCGATGGCCTCCGCTGCATGGTGGGTTCCCATTCCTGCGATGGCCGTGCGCAGGCGGTCCAGGGCGACCTGGTCCGTGATGAGTGAGATGACGAGCGATCCGAGTTGTTCCACCGTATCCGCATCACGCAGGAGCACGGCAGCACCGCGATCGGTGAGCGCACGGGCGTTGTGGGTCTGATGATCCTCGGCGGCCGTGGGCAAGGGCACCAGTACGGCGGGCTTTTGCACCAGGCACAGTTCGCTCACACTGATGGCACCAGCGCGCGCCACCACCAGATCGGCCACGGCATAGGCCAGGTCCATCCGCGTTACGAACTCATGCACCTTGCAGTCCGTGTAGGCGAGTACGTCCACGGCTTGCTTCGCTTCTTGAAAGAACGGTGTGCCCGTCTGCCAGATCACTTGCATGCCGGCAGCCTTCCACGCGGCCAACGCGGCCTTCACCCCGTGGTTGATGCCGCGCGCGCCGAGGCTGCCACCGGTGATGAAGAGGATCGGTCGTCCTTCCACCACCCCGAAGTCCTCCAGGCCCCGAACACGCTTCCCTGTCAGGCGAACGACCTCCTGACGCACGGGGTTCCCGGTCAACAATACCTTCTCCTTGGGGAAGAAGCGCTCCATACCGGCATAGGCCACACAGATACGTTGCGCGCGGCGGGCCAGGTGGATGTTGGTCCTTCCCGGGAAACTGTTCTGTTCCTGGATCAGCGTGGGCACGTTCATGCGCTGTGCAGCGGCGAGCAATGGACCGCTGGCATATCCGCCCACACCCACGGCCACATGGGGCTTGAAGGTGCGCACGAGGTTCCGCGCCTTCCACATGCTGCGCAACAAGCGCCAGGGTAGCCCGAGGTTCTTCACGATGCTGCCCCGCTGGAAGCCGCGGATGGGGAGGGCCTCGATCCGGTAACCCGCAGCGGGCACCTTCTCCATTTCCATCTTCCCTTCCGCACCCACGAACAGGAATTGGGTAGCAGCCTCTCGCTCGCGCACCGCGTTGGCGATGGCGATGGCCGGGAAGATGTGACCGCCGGTGCCTCCACCGGAGATCATCACCCTAAGCTGCTGCTGTGCTGGGGCGCTTGACATCGGTGGATGGGGTTGACGGTTCATCGAGGCTTCGGCTCACGCTGAGCACGATGCCGATGGCGAGGCAGGTGAACCAGACGGAGGTACCACCCATGCTCACCAAGGGCAGGGGCTGTCCGGTGACGGGAACGAGGTTGACAGCGACGGCCATGTTGATCATGGCCTGGAGTACGAGCATGAGGCTGAGTCCTACGGCCACCAAGGCGCCGAAGGGCTTCTCCACACGGCCTGCGATGCGTACAGCGCGGAACAAGAGAATGAGATACAGCAGCAGCAGGCCGAGCCCTCCAAGGATGCTTCCGTACTCCTCGATGATGAACGCATAGATCATGTCGGAGTACGGGTGGGGCAACCAGTTGCGCGAAGCCCCACTGCCCGGACCGTTGGGCAATAATCCGCCCGAGGCGATGGCGATCTTGGCGTGTTCCACCTGGTAGTTGGCATCGGGATCCGCACCGCCAGCCGTGAACGATTTGATGCGCTGGACCCAGGTTGCAAGACGTGGAAGTAGGTCTGGGAACTGATCAGCCAACAACAACAACAGAACAAATGCGCCTATTGCACCTCCCACGATCAGTAGCAAGTGTTTCATCGGCACTTGACCGATGAACATGATGATCATGCAGAGCAGGAAGAGCAAGGCCGCAGTGGAGAAGTTGGCGGGCAGGATCAGCCCACAGATGGCCCCGACGGGTACCATGAGCTGGAGGACCACATCCCGGAAGGTCCATTCTTGATCGTGATGCTTACCCAGTACACGTGCGAGGTACACGATGAGCACCACCTTGGCCAGATCGCTCGTTTGGAAGCTCTGGTTGATGATGGGGATGGTGATCCATCGGCTGGCATCATTGATGTTGGAACCCAGGAGCAGCGTGAGCAACAGAAGCCCAGCGGTGACGGGGATGACCAGCATGCTGAGGCGCGAGTAGATGGTGTACTTGACGGTGGATGCGTAGTACATGATGACACCACCCGTGGCCAGCATCAAGCCATGCTTGAACAGGAAGTGCAATGTGCTTCCACCTTCACGCTTGAACGCGAGCGAACTGATCGAGCTGTACACCGCGAGCAGGCTGATCAGCCCCAGGAAGAGGGCGGTCATCCAGATCACGCGATCGCCGCGCAGCTTATGGACCAGGTTGTTCACGTTCGTTCTTCGTGTTCGTTCGATCAGAGGTCGCGCACGGCCCGCTTGAACTCGGCACCGCGTTCTTCATAATTGGCGAATCCGTTCCCACTGGGACATGCCGGGCTGAACAGCACTGCCTCCCCGGCCTTTGCGATCTCGCGCGCCAGGAACACCGCCATGCGTACATCATCGGCCAGGAAGATGCGACCACCATCGGTGTAGGCATGCTCCTCGTGTTGGCCGCCATAGATGACCACAGCACTCACCCGGTCCTGGAAGAGGTCCTGTGCGAGCCCTTCGGTGAGCTCATCGCTCCACGCTCCGGTGATCCACACCGCGCGCCGATCGAGTGAGCCGATGGAGGCCAGGGTGGCATCGAGGAAGGTGGAACGACTGTCGTTCACATAGAGCACGCCATTGACCTCCAGTACGGGTTCCATGCGGTGCGCACCGCGCTGCTCCTGGTCCAATGCCGCCTGACGTGCATCCAGCAGCTGCCCACCCGCGATGCGCAGGTTGAGGGCCGAAGGGTTGTTGGTGGTGCTCATGGCCATGAATGATCAGAGTGAACGAACAGCGGTCTTGAAGCGACGTCCGCGCTCCTCGTAGTTCTCGAACAGGTCGAAGCTGGCGCAGGCCGGGCTCAACAGGACCACATCACCGGGTTCGGACAAGGCGTAGGCGGCATGCACGGCCTGTTCGGCACTGCGCGTGTCAACCATGTCCTTCACCAGATGACCAAAGGACTTGTGCAACTTCTCGTTCTCGGTCCCCAGGCATACGATGGCCTTCACCTTGTGCTTCACCAGTTCCATCAAGGAGGCGTAGTCGTTGCCCTTGTCCACGCCACCCACCACCCATACCACAGGCTTGTCCATGCTCTCCAGGGCATACCAGGTGGAGTTCACATTGGTCGCTTTGGAATCGTTGATGAAGTCGACTCCGTTCACGTTGGCCACATGCTCCAGTCGGTGCTCGACATTCTGGAAGTCGCTGAGGCTCTCACGCACCACATCATTGCGCAGTTCCAGCACGCGCGCTGCGATGCCGGCCGCCATGGAGTTGTACACGTTGTGACGGCCTTTCAGTGCGAGTTCGATGATGGACATGTCGAAGGTGGTTTGGTCGGTGGTGATGTGGATGCGATCGTTGGTGAGCCAAGCCCCGTGCGTGAGGGTATGCTCGATGGAGAAGGGCCAGCGGCGGGCGTGGATGGCGTGTCCGGAGAGCCAGTTGCGCGTTTCGCGATCATCATCGCAATGGATGAAGTGATCCGCGGGACCTTGATTGAGGGTGATGCGGAACTTGCTGGACACGTAGTTGTCCATCCGGTACTGGTAGCGGTCCAGGTGGTCCGGCGTGATGTTGAGCAGGATGGCGATGTCCGGACGGAATGTGCGGATGCCATCGAGCTGGAAGCTGCTCAGCTCGAGCACGTACCAGTCCCTGTCCCCATCGGCCACAAGGCCCGCGAAGCTGGTGCCCACATTGCCGCCCACGGCCACGTCCACACGGGCGCGTTGCAGGATGTGGTGGGTGAGCAGGGTGGTGGTGGTCTTGCCGTTACTGCCTGTGATGCCGATGATGCGCCCCTTGCAATAGCGGAAGGCGAACTCGATCTCGCTGATCACGGGGATCCCGCGTTCGTTCGCCGCTACCACCAACGATGCCGTATCCGGTATGCCTGGGCTCTTCACGATGCTGCCGGCACCGAGCACACGTTCCGCACTGTGACCGTTCTCCTCGAATTCGATCCCCAAGCGCAGCAGTTCGTCGCGGTACTTCGGCTTGATGGCGCCCGCGTCACTCACGAACACATCGAGTCCGCGCTGCTGCGCCAGCCGCGCCGCACCGACCCCGCTCTCCTGAGCACCGAGTATGACCAAGGGGTTCATCGGAGCTTGAGGGTTACGATGGATAGTACGGCGAGCATGATGCCTACGATCCAGAAGCGCGAGACGATCTTGCTCTCGTGGATGCCTTTCTTCTGGAAATGGTGATGCAAGGGCGACATGAGGAAGATCCTCCTGCCTTCGCCGTATTTCTTCTTGGTGTACTTGAACCAGGAGACCTGCATCATCACGCTCAGGTTCTCCACCAGGAAGATGCCGCAGAGCACCGGGATCAGCAGTTCCTTGCGCACCAGGATGGCCAGTGTGGCGATGATGCCGCCGAGCGCCAGGCTCCCGGTATCGCCCATGAAGACCTGTGCCGGATAAGCGTTGTACCAGAGGAAGCCGATGCACGCACCGAGCAACGCGCCGATGAACACCGCCAGCTCGCCCGAGCCGGGGATGTACATGATGTCCAGGTACTGGGCGAAGATGACGTTACCGCTCACATAGGCCAGGATGCCCAGTGTCATCACCATGATGGCCGAGGTGCCGGTGGCCAGACCATCGACCCCGTCGGTGATGTTGGCCCCGTTGCTCACCGCGGTGATGATGAAGATGACCACCAGGATGTAGATGATCCAGGTGTACTGCCGCGCTCCACGACCGAACAAGCCCAGGATGGACGAGTAGTTGAACTCGTTATCCTTGATGAAGGGGATGGTGGTGTTGGGCGACTTGCGATTGAGCATGTAGTGGACCGTTCCATCCTCCTCGGTGATCGTGTTCAACTCGGCAGGGTCCAGTTGCTGGGCAAGGGTTTCGGAGACCTCCACCCGCGTGCGGATCTCCGGATGGAAATACACGGTGGCACCGATGATGATGCCCAAGCCCACCTGCCCCACCACCTTGAACTTGCCCGCGAGCCCGCGCTTGTCCTTCTTGAAGACCTTGATGTAGTCATCGAGGAAGCCGATGGTGCCCAACCACACCGTGCTGATGAGCAGCAGGATGATGTAGATGTTGTCGAGCTTGGCAAAGAGCAACGTGGGGATGAGCGTGGCGGAAAGGATGATGAGGCCGCCCATGGTGGGAGTGCCCTGTTTCTGCAACTGCCCTTCCAGACCGAGGTCACGTACGGTCTCACCCACCTGCATACGACGCAAGAGGTTGATGATGCCCTGTCCCCACCACAGCGAGATGAGCAGCGACACGAACACGGCCATGGCCGCGCGGAACGAGATGAAGTTGAACACCCCGGAACCAGGAACACTGAAGTCGATCGCGTCGAAGAAGTGGTAGAGCATTACTTGTGGAGGAGTTCAAGGGTTTCCTTCAGCACAGCCACATCGTCGAAGGAGTGCTTCACCCCCTGGATCTCCTGATAGGTCTCATGACCCTTGCCGGCAAGCAGCACCACATCCCCCGGTTTTGCCATGCCCACGGCCTGACGGATGGCCTCACGACGGTCCACGTTCACCCACACCCGGTGCTGGTCATTGGCCGCCACACCGGAGCGCATCTCCTCGAGGATCGCCATCGGTTCCTCGCTGCGCGGATTGTCGCTAGTGAGCACCACATGGCTGCTGAGTTCGGTTGCGATACGGGCCATCACTGGTCGCTTGCCCCGGTCACGATCGCCACCACAGCCCACCACGGTGATCACCTGCTCGTTGTCCCCACACACCTCATTGATGGTGGACAGGACGTTCTTCAAGGCATCGGGTGTATGGGCATAGTCCACGATACCGATGATGCCGCTCGTGCTGCGGACCAACTGGAACCGTCCGCGTGGAGGCTCCAGATCGCTCAGCGCGGTGAGCACGTTCAAGGGGGCCTCACCCATCAAGGTGGCCGTGGTGTAAACGGCCAGCAGATTGCTCGCGTTGAACTCGCCGATCAACCGGGCGTACACGTCATGCCCATCGATGTTCAGATGCAGGCCAGTGAGTTGGTTCTCCACGATACGGGCACGATGGTCCGCCATGGAGCGCACCGCGTAGGAGTGCTTCGAAGCCTTGGTGTTCTGCAACATCACCGCGCTGTTCACGTCATCGGCGTTCACCAGTGCGAAGGCCGAAGCGGGCAGCTGATCGAAGAAGCGTTTCTTGGCCTTGATGTACTCGGCGAAGGTGCCGTGGTAGTCAAGATGGTCATGGGTGATGTTGGTGAACACACCCGCGGCGAAATGAAGCCCGGCGATGCGCTCCTGCACCACGCTGTGCGAGCTCACCTCCATGAAGCAATGGGTGACCTTCTCCGCGACCATCTCCGCAAGCAGTTCGTTCAGGCGCACCGCATCGGGTGTCGTGTGCGTGCTCGGGATGGTGCGTTGACCGATGCGGATCTCAACAGTGCTGATGAGGCCGCACTTGTAGCCCAATGCGCGGAACAGGCGGAACAACAGCGTGGCCGTACTGGTCTTGCCATTCGTACCGGTGATGCCGACGAGCTTCAGCTTCTTCGCAGGCGAATCGTGGAAGTTGGCGGCGAGCTGACCGAGGGCCTCAGCAGCGTTCTGAACACGCACGTAGGTCACACCATCCTTCAACTCGGCAGGGAGTTCCTCACAGATGATGGCCAATGCTCCGAGTTCCACGGCCTTGGCGATGTAGGCATGCCCATCCACCTGGGTGCCTCGTGCGGCCACGAAGGCGCTGAAGGCGGTGACCTTCCGGCTGTCGAACACGATGTGCTCGATGGCGGTGTTGGTGGAACCCACCACCTGCTCGATGCGCACCTTGTAGAGGATGTCCTTCAGCAGCTTCATGTCAGCTCGATGAGGATGGTGGAACCTTGCCGTGCCCGGGTGCCGGGTGGGAGCGATTGGCGTTTGACCATGCCGTTGCCTTGGATACGGACACGCAGCCCTCGATCCTCAAGGATGTAGATCGCGTCCTTCAAGCCCATGCCAAGTACATTGGGTACCAGGTCGATGGCATCGACCGGGATGCCACGGGGCTTCATCACCACCATGCTATCACCAGCAGAGGTGGTCACCCATTCGGAAGCTCCCTCAAGGAGCATGGGCAGCTGCAAGCCCTCAAGAGCGATGCGCAGATCGCCCGCATGGCCACTCAGGCTCACCGGTGTGCGCGGCCCACTGCGTTCTGCGAGTTGAGTGGGCTGTTGCAGCTCAAGGCGGTTGCTGTAGATCTTGTCCGCGATCTCCTTGAAGATGGGACCCGCCACCACGTTGCCATAATATCCGCTCATGGTAGGTCCGTTCACCACCACGATGCAACTGTACTTGGGCGCTTCCGCAGGGAAATAGCCGGCGAAGGATGCTTGATAGCTGACCCCGTTCTGCTTGTAGCTGCCTTTGGATGCGATCTGTGCCGTGCCCGTCTTTCCCGCGATCTTGAAGTGCGCCCCTTTCAAGTTCATCGCGGTACCGGTGTCCACCACGTTCTGCAACATCCGGTGTGCGATCTCCAGGGTGGCCTTCGATGCGATCCGCTCATTGAGCACCACGGGCTTGAATTCCTCAAGCGTGCGTCCCTCCCGTGAAACATGATCCACGAAGTAGGGCTGCATCATGCGGCCCCCATTGGCCACCGCGTTGTAGAATGTCAGCGTCTGCAACGGAGTGAACAGGGTCTCATAACCAATGCTCATCCAAGGAAGGCTCACACCACTCCAACCTTTCTCCCCCGGGCCACGAAGGGTGGGCACCGGTTCTCCGGGAATGAGCACACCCGTCGGCTGATGCAAGCCCATGCGCTTGAGGCCTTCCACAAAACGCTTCGGGTCGTTGCCATACGCTTTCGTGACGGCGAGACTGATGCCCGTGTTCGTGGAGAGCTCGAATGCGCGTTCCACGGTGATCCGACCATACCCACCTTCATGCGAATCACGCATGATGCGGTCCTTGAACCGCACTTCACCGTTACGGGTGTCGACCGTATCCTTGGGATCGATCAGGCCGTCCTCGATACCCACGAGCAACGATGCCAACTTGAACGTGGAACCGGGTTCGGTGGCTCCACCTACCGCATAGTTCAGTGACTCCGTGTAGGTGCTGTCATTGCTGCGCGTGAGGTTGCTCACGGCCTTGATCTTTCCGGTGGCCACCTCCATGACGATCACACAACCGTTCTGCGCACCATGCTTCATCAATTGGCGCTCGAGTGCCGCATCCGCCACATCCTGCAGGTTGATGTCGATGGTGGTGTGGATGTCCGAGCCGGGAACGGGATCCACGCCTTCGCCGTCATCGATCGGCATCCAAACGCCTCCTGAGAGCCTGCGTTCCAAGCGGCGACCGGTGGTTCCCTTCAACCACTTGTCATACCCGGCCTCTAGACCGATCATACTGCTATCGCGCAACACATAGCCGACACTGCGCGAAGCGAGGCGCCCGAACGGACGCACACGTACGGTGCGCTTCTCGGTTACCAGTCCGCTCTTGTAGCGACCCAGGCGATAGAGCGGGAAGCTGCGCAGCTGTTGCACTTGCGTGTGGTCCGCCTTGCGCTTCACCAGGAAGTAGCGATCCCGACGCGCACGTGCGGCAGTGAGGTCGCGCTTGTATTCAGGTGCGGTCCGATCGCCGAAGAGGTTCGCCAAATGCCAAGCGAGGGAATCGATGTTGGCCTGAAAGACCTCATTTCTGAGCGCGTCGGGTACCATGTCCATGCGCACATCGTACTCGGGCACGCTGGTGGCCAGCAAGCGGCCGTCCTCGCTGTAGATATGGCCCCGGTCGGGTTGCACGGTGCGGTAGGTGGTGCTCACCACTTCGGCCTTGGCGCGCCACTTGTCACCCTCCACCAATTGGATGGTGAAGAGCTTCACCGCGATGGCACAGGCGAAGAGCACCATCGACAAGTACACGATGTTGGCCCTGGCCCGCAGTTGCTTGGGATCGTTCATGGCGTGCGGGTCTTCTTGAGTTCACGCTCGGTGACCTCCACCTTCACGGGCGGGACGCGGCTTTCGCGCAATCCCAGCGCACCGATCCCGGCGGCCACCTGGCTCTGCTGCTCCTGCTTCTCCAACTGTGCGCGCACGGTGATGTACTCCGAGCGCAGTTCCTTCAGTTCGGTTCCCGTGCGGTCGAGGTCGCGCACAACGCGTTCGGTATGGTATCCATAGGCGATGTACACGATCATCATCCCAGCGCAGAAGAGGATGAAGGACATGTTGCCCAACACGTTGTCCTTGGTGAGGAAGGAACCGTTGAGCACACTGATGAAGGAACCGGGCATGCGCACGGTATCCGCCTTCGAGGCCTTTTCGGGCTCCGCTTTCGGTTCCTCCTGCTTATCGCGCAACTTGTTCACGTGCGTTCTGCGGTTCTGAGCCGGGCACTGCGCGCCCGGGGGTTGATGGCTGTTTCCTCTTCCGAGGGTTGGATCGCCTTGTTGCTTGTCGGGTTGAACGGCCGGGTACGGTTACCGTAGAGGTCCTTGGTCTCCACACCGCCGAGGTCGCCGCTACGCATCCAGTTCTTCACCAGGCGGTCCTCGAGGCTGTGGTAGCTCATGATGACCAGCATGCCACCGGGTGCGATCACTTCCGCGCTCTGCTTCAACAAGGCCTCCAGGGACCCCAGCTCATCGTTCACGGCGATGCGCAGGGCTTGGAAGACCTGGGCGAGGAAGGTGCTCTCCTTGGCACGCGGCGTCACCGGCTTCAACGCCTCCACCAGTTGATAGGTGGTACCGATGCGGGTCTCCGAGTTGGCCTTCACCAGCTGGCGCGCCACGCGATGTGCACCGTCCACTTCGCCATAGGTGCGGAGCAGTTGGGTGAGCGCCGTTCCATCCAGGTCGCGCAACAGTTGTGAGGCCGTGCGTTTGGCGCGATGGTCCATCCGCATATCGAGGGGACCATCGAAGCGGAAGCTGAATCCGCGAGCGCCGGTATCGAACTGGTGACTACTCACCCCCAGGTCGGCGAGGAGGCCGTTCACCGGTAGCGCGTTCTGGAAGCGCAAGTGGTTGCGCATCCACCGGAAATCGGAGCGCACCAAGGTGAAACGGTCGTCGTCGATGGCGTTGGCCCAGGCGTCGCGATCGCGGTCGAACGCGATCAATCGGCCGTGTGGACCGAGCCGTTGGAGGATGGCCTTGCTGTGGCCGCCGCCGCCGAAGGTGGCGTCCACATAGACGCCATCGGGGCGGATGTTCAATCCGTCAAGACAGGCTTGTAAAAGAACGGGGTCGTGATACTCATGGTTCATTGGCTTTAGGCTTCCCGCCCATCACTTTCGCTGCCAGTGACTTGAAGTCCACGTTCCCGCCCAATGCACCCTTGTGCAGTGCCTCGCTCCACATCTCGATGCGATCGCCCATACCCGTGAACACGACGTCCTTCTCGAGTCGAGCGTAGGCCATCAGTGGTTTCGGGATGAGCAGCCGTCCGTTGGCGTCGAGTTCCAACGGCGTGGCTCCATTGAGGAAGCGCCGAATGAACTCCACGTTCTCCGGATCGAAGCGGTTCAAGCGGCGCACATCGGCGCTGGTCTTGTTCCACTCCTCCATCGGATAGAGGACCAAGCACTCGCTGAACACATCGCGGTTCACCACAAAGCCCTTGGACTCCTCCCCACCGAGCTGCTTCTTCAGCGCGGCAGGCAAGAGCACGCGGCTCTTGGCGTCCAATGTCGATGGGTATTCCCCGAGGAGGTTCAGCATGGTGCATGCAGGCAGGAATGGTCGCGAAAGTAGGTCGAGTCACCCACTTATTCCCACGATCTCCCCCGTTTTTGCCTCGTTGTTGATAATTCTTCAACGGCGAAGGTGTGCAAAAGTTGTCACACAGCCGCAACAGGCCTAGAAATAAGCATCTTCGGGAGTGGGAGGAAGTGGGAAGCTTATGAACACCCATCGCCCTCCCGTTCAGCCCTATGCACCCGGCAGGAAGGGTGCAACGAAGATCCGGACAGGCCCATGGAGTCTCTGACTATCAGCGCTTTCATGATCAACAGCACGATGTGTGAAAGCCTGAAGTGGGACCTTGTGGAAGGGTGTTCATGATCCCCACCGATCACCACCATGGCCGCCGCTCTCCAGCCCGGACCCTCCCACGCTCCGAAGCGGCCGACCGCCGACCTTCATCCGTGGAAGGTCATGGCACAGGCGTTATGCACAGTGTGCTGCGACTAAGATCATCGCACCCATGGAACAGGGTCGGGCGCAGCTTCTACCTTTGGTCGGCACGCATGGCGAACGAAGCACACCTGAAGCGCGAAGGCGAGTTCACCTACATCGATGTAGGCGACGGGCCTCCCCTGATCTTCCTGCACGGCCTGTTCGGCGCACTGAGCAACTTCGAAGGGCCCATCAAGCACTTCGGTGGTCGCTACCGGGTGCTGATGCCGATGTTACCGCTGTACACGTTGCCGATGCTCAACACCAACGTGCCGGCCTTGGCCGATTTCCTGGACCGCTTCATCACGCATAAGGGCTTGACCGAAGTGAACCTGCTGGGGAATTCGCTCGGTGGGCACGTGGCGTTGGTCTACTGCACCAAACATGCGAACAAGGTGCGCACCCTTACACTCACCGGCAGCAGTGGCCTTTACGAGAATGCGTTCGGTGGTAGCTTCCCACGCCGGGAGGACAAGGAGTACCTGCGTAAGAAGATCGCCCTCACCTTCCATGACCCCAAGCACGCCACGGATGATCTGGTGGAGGAGTGTTACGTCACAGTGAACGACAAGGCCAAGCTCATCCGCATCCTTTCACTGGCCAAGAGCGCGATCCGGCACAACATGGCCAAGGACCTCCCCAACCTGAAGATGCCCGTATGCTTGATCTGGGGTGCTCAGGACACGATCACACCGCCGCATGTCGCCGAGGAGTTCCATACCCTCATCCCACAGAGCGAACTGTTCTGGATCGACAACTGCGGTCACGCCGCCATGATGGAGCACCCGGACACCTTCAACGGTATCGTGGACCGTTGGCTGGCCAAGACACTTGGATAGGGATACGTGCCCCTGGATCGAGCATGCATCCGCTGGATCGTGTTGTCGGCACTGCCTGGACCCCGTAGCTCATTCGACCAAGGACCTCTTCCACCCGCATTGAACACATGAAAGCCCTCCTCGCCGATCACCTGACCAGCGGCCGCACGGCGAAGGACTGGCCTGCCCCGAACCTCCCTGAATTCGCCTTCATCGGTCGGAGCAACGTGGGCAAGAGTTCGCTCATCAACATGCTCTGCCACATCAACAAGCTCGCCCGGGTGAGCAACACACCTGGGCGCACTCGCAATGTGGAACACTTCCGTGTGGAGGGCACCTTGGGAACCCGTTCACCTTGGATGTTGGCCGACCTGCCCGGGTATGGATACGCCAAAGCCAGTAAGACCGAACGTGCGGTCTGGGAAAAGATGATCCAGACCTACCTGATGGAGCGTGAGAGCCTACAGAACGTGTTCCTGCTGATCGATTCCCGCTTGGAGCCTCAGCAGAACGACCTGGACATGGTCCAGTGGTTGGGGGAGAACGGCATCCCTTTTTGCATCGTCTTCACGAAGACCGACAAGCTCAAGGCGCCCAAGGTGGATAGCAATGTGGCCCAGTTCAAGCGCAAGTTGAAGGAAACATGGGAGGAACTACCGACCATGTTCGTCACCAGTTCGGAGACCTCGAAGGGGCGTGATGAGGTATTGGGCTTCATCGAGAAGGTGAACAACCAGTGGAGGGGTTGAATCAGGACCTGGGGCAGGTGCAAGGCTCGGTTCTTGCCCCTGCTCCTGCCAATTGCCCCTTGAGTTCGTTCACTTCTTCAACTCCGGCAACATGTGCTCGGCGAAGTAGGCTCCGAAGTCACGCATCTGTGCTGCCATCTTCCCTTCACCGGTGGCTCGTTCGAACGTGTCCGCCATGGTGAGGATGTTCTGATGGAAGAAGGCTTTCATCTCCTCCATGGACATCTCCTTGGTCCAAAGGTCGATGCGTAGTGTGTTCTTTTCCTCAGCATCCCACAAGGAAAGCAGAACGGCCTTGCTGCTACTGCGCATATCACCATCCTCAGCTTCCCAATCGATGCGTTCGGGCACCTTGTTCTCGTCGAGGTGCACGGAGAGGCGGATGTCGGAGGTCTTCATCAAGGGTCAAGGATCGGATAACAGGGGACAAGGATCAGGTGTCGAGACGTGACTGTCGGTGCATGACACTTGAGTGGACGAACCTATCGGGGTTTGTAGCTCTTCAGAATGATCGAGGGATCTTCGATCGCGAAGAGTTGGTCAAAGGTCACCTTGGGATGGGCATCCATGTAGTGTCGGACCATCCGGTATCCGAGCCACTCCCCGATGTGTCCTGGGCTCTCCCGTGGGAAGCCGTTGGTAAATGGACCATCGTTCATGATGCGCCCGATGTCATCCGTCTTCTTGCTGAAGAGCTGATCCTTGCCTGCGATATCCTTCCAGATGAGAAGTTCATTGGCCTCGCACCATGCCAGTTGCTCGTTGGTGTAAGCGAACTTCAAATGGGGTTCGGTGTCCGGCAGCAGTGCATCCAGCAGGGCCATCACCTTCCCGGTCTCCACCAGGTTGGTCAGCAGGTCCGATCCAGCGATGTCACGCGTATAGTGCACCAAGAGCCAGCCTTTCACCGCACTGGGCACCAACATCTCCGGCATCATGCGGTCCTTCACATACTGTGGGAAGGCATCCGGCGCAAGGTATCCGATCACCGGATGGTCCTTGCCAATGAACCACTCCACCCCGAAGCCGAGCACACTGTCCGTAGGGAATATCCCGAAGTTGAACCCCGAGTTGAAGGCTATCACACGCGGCGTGATACTGTCCGGAAAAAGGACCTTCAACCGCTCGAAGGCGCCTTCCAGGTCGGAACGTTGGGGCTCCAGGTCTCCCAGCACACTGTCCACAGCGTGCTGCACGCTGGACCAATCGGGATCGGTCACGAAGGCGTTCAACACCTCCGGTAGTCGCGGGTCATCCACAGGAGCGCCTTGAAGGATGTCTTCGATGTAGCTTCGGTAGAACGCACCATGATCGGCATAGGCTTTGAGACTGACCTGGGCCATGGTGGTGGGGGTAGCGTGGAACAGGTCCTGGTCCAACCGAGCAATGCGAAGATCCAGGTCCACGTCATCGGTATCGATGTCGGTGTGACCGGGTGATCCGCAGGCCGTCCAAAGCAGCAGCGCCGCCAACGCGGCAAAAGAAGAAGAGCGATCGTTCAACGCGTTACCTTTGATCAGCCGAAAATGAGCCCCAAAACTATGAAGAAGGCCCTCGTGATCCTGGCCACCGTGATGGTGGCCACCCCCATGCTCCATGCACAGGACGATGTCAGCGTGCGCTTTGGCTTGAAATTGAGCCCCAACCTATCCATGCTCAGGTCCGAGACCAAGGGTCTGAAGTCGGCAGGAAATACCTTCGGGTACACCTTCGGGCTCATGGCGGAATTCCCCATTGGAGCGTCGGGTAACTATCGCTTCGCCACTGGGCTCAACCTGAACAATGTGGGCGGTAAGTCATCGCAAGACTTTTCCTACCTGTCCGCCATCAATGGCCCCATACTCTCCCGCGAGCTGGAGACCACCTACAAGCTGCAGTACATCGAACTGCCGCTGACGGTGAAATTGATGACCAATGAGATCGGCTACATGCGTTACTTCGCCCAGGTCGGTTTCGGTGCAAGTTTCAACATCCGTGCGAAAGCGGACCGTGTTGTCCCTCAGTACTTCGCATCACCCGCGGATGCGTTCGTGGAAACGTTCATCGAAGAGGAGAACGAGAACATCCAGGATGACATCAACCTCTTCCGCGCGGCCTTGATCGTGGGCGCTGGCGCCGAATACAATTTCAGTGGGAATACCAGCCTGCTCTTCGGTATCACTTACAACAACGGCTTCACCAACATCGCCAACTTCGATGTGGACGTCGACAAGAAGGCCAAGCTTTTGAACAATTACCTGGAATTGACCGTGGGCGTGTTCTTTTGATCCGGTCACAACATTCGAAGCCCCGTTCAGAACACATGGACGGGGCTTCGCATTTTTACACCATGAGGACAACAGCGGTCATCGACCACATCACCCACTGGCTGAAGGAATACTGCACCACCAATCACCAGCGCGGCTTCGTTGTGGGCGTCAGCGGCGGTATCGATAGCGCGGTGACCAGCGCCCTCTGCGCGCGCACCGGCCTGCATACGCTGTGCGTGGAGATGCCTATCCACCAAGCGCAGAGCCACGTGACCCGCGCGCTGGAACATGTGGCGCGCTTGCAGGAGGCGCACAGCAATGTGATCCTCGAACGGATCGACCTCACCCCCGCCTTCGACACGCTAGAACGTGCACTGCCTGATAGTGCCAACGAAGCCATGCACCAACTGGCGCTGGCCAACACCCGTGCCCGCCTGCGCATGACCACCCTCTACTACCTCGCTGGCGTGCATGGCTACCTGGTCGCTGGCACAGGCAACAAGATCGAGGACTTCGGCGTGGGCTTCTTCACCAAGTACGGCGATGGCGGTGTGGACCTCTGCCCCATCGCTGACCTCACCAAGAGCGAGGTGTACGCATTGGCGCATGAACTGGGCATCGTACAGAGCATCCTCGACGCCGCACCCACCGATGGGCTCTTCGGCGATAGCCGCACCGATGAGGACCAGATCGGAGCGAGCTACCCCGAGTTGGAATGGGCCATGGACCTGCGCGACAACGGGGGCCCTACCGACAGCCTCAGCGATCGCCAGCAGCAGGTGCTCGCCATCTTCGACAAGCGCCGCGCGGCCAACCGGCACAAGATGGACCCGATACCGGTGTGTCTCATTCCCGCCGGGTTGAAGCGCTGAACCATGGACACCACGTCGGAGGAACAAGCGAAGCCGCACGATGACGCGGCCGTGCCCATCGCGCGCCGCATCACGAAGGCCACACGCGACCTGCCGCCTCTCTTCCGACTCTCCGGCACCGCCGAGCGTATGCCCATGGTGGGTTGGTTCGATCCCGGACAACTCGCCTCCACGGGAATGAAGAGCATCGTGTCGCTGCTCATCGGCGAGCAGAGCGACAAGCGCTTGATGCAGGCCCTCGCATCGCGCAAGCAGGAGTACTACGACCACAGCGTCCATTACATCGATCGCAGCCAAGGACCGCAACCTGACAAGGACCGACCGCGCGATGGTATTTGGATCGACCATATCAGCGATACGGGTGATGGCTGGAACCCCACGTACGCCGTGGCCATGGCGGCGGCCCAGCGCACGCTCACCGTGCATGGTGCCCACGGCGAACTGCAACTGCCACGTGCGGATGTGCTCGTCTTCGGCGGGGACGAGGTGTACCCCACCCCATCCCGTGAGGAATATCAACGCCGGTTGGTGGCACCGTACACCAAGGCCTTCGGCGATGACCAGCCCGAGGAGCGACCGCACGTGTACGCCATTCCCGGCAACCACGATTGGTATGATGGACTTAGCGCCTTCTCGCGCCTGTTCTGTTCCGACATCGGTGGTCGGCGGTTCGCGGGTTGGTGGACACGGCAGAAACGGAGCTACTTCGTGTTGAAGTTACCGCACGGGTGGTGGCTGGTGGGCAGCGACGGACAGTTGCAGAGCGACATGGACGTGCCGCAGATCGAACACTTCCGGGAGATCGCAGAACGGCATATGAAACCCGGCGACAAGGTGATCCTGTGCCTGTCGCTGCCGGTGTGGGTGTATGCACAGAAGTACCGTGCCATGGGCCGCACCTTCGACGAGACCGACCTGATCCACCTGCGCGAGGAGGTCTTCGCCAAGCGCGGCATCGAAGTGAAGGTCTACCTCACCGGCGACCTGCACCACTACCGTAGACACGAAGAGACGC
>ERZ795056.455-NODE-455-length-51980-cov-9.309427_pt1 | contig 51980 bp, 38 predicted proteins | sample MGYA00375140_ERZ795056 | MGnify/ENA primary metagenome ERZ795056 (study PRJEB30185, sample SAMN05720227) | activated sludge metagenome | isolation source: Anaerobic digester | place: USA | collected 2015-03-09 ...
GGAAACCAAAGTGACGATTGGGGCAGCAGTTATGCCGGTCATTTTTTACTGGAAGCCATGGCGAATGGATATTACGTGAGCGACTACATGCTGCAACAATGGAAAAACTATCAACGCAGTAAAGCCAATGGATGGGTTCCTTCCACTACAAACTTTTATGGTGGTGACCTGGCTCAGGCTTACAGGCTTTATACCCTGGCTCTTGCAAAATCCGCAGAAACAGGTGCTATGAACAGGTTGAAAGAATTCAGGTATTTATCAGTTGAAGCACGGTGGCGGTTAGCCGCAGCTTATAAACTGGCCGGGCTCGACAATACGGCACTTGACCTGGTGAGTGGCGCTGCTGTTTCTTTCCCGCAGCGCAGCAATCCCGGGCTGAGTTTTGGTTCCGAACTCAGGGACCAGGCCATGGTGCTGGAAACACTCACGTTAATGGGTAAACGGGATAAAGCTGCACAGGTAATGAATACGGTTGCAGCCAGGCTTTCGGAAGACAGTTGGTACAGCACGCAAACAACCGCTTATGCTCTAATCGCAATTGCAAAATATTGCGGCAAAAATGCATCGGGAGCAAAACTGCTGGCCACCACAACGGTAAATGGAAATAAAACAGATATCAATTCTGCATCTTACCTGCGGCAGATACCGGTGATCTTTAAGAATGGCCAGGAAACGGTTTCTGTCAGTAACAAGGGAAACAATACGATCTATATCAAACTCATTACCCGTGGGCAACCATTGACTGGTGATAGCGTAAAGGCGGTTAACAACCCGGCCCTCCAGATGAACATCAGTTATATTTCACAAAATGGCAACCTGGTGGATGTGAGTAAGATGGAACAAGGAACTGATTTTATTGCCAGGGTGGTATTGAAGAATACAGGTAAACGTGGCGCCTATACGCAAATGGCACTTTCGCAACTATTCCCGTCGGGTTGGGAGATCATCAATACCAGGATGCTCGAAGGAGAAGCGGCTCTTAAATCATCCTTCATGGATTACCAGGATGTACGGGATGATCGTGTTTACACCTATTTCAACCTGAACGAAAATGAAACAAGAACCTATTATATACAACTCAATGCAACCTACCCGGGCCGGTATTATTTGCCAGCCAGCAGTTGCCAGGCGATGTATGATAATTCTATTTCGGCTTCTACTGCAGGTCGATGGGTGGAGATTTTGAATCAATAGAAGTACTTTACACAAGATGTGATATCCATTAAATACCTGTACTCGCCAGTACTTCCGGCCAGTACAGGTATTGATTTTCATATTACCATACAAGAAAGAACCCTGGGGCAAACTAATAAAAATATCATCATCAGTATAAGAAAGTACAAGCTTTTGATTGGCTTTGCCCTGGGCTGCCTGGTTTTCTACTGGTTATACAAACCGGGCCGATTATTTACAGCCCCTACCAGTTATGTGATCGAAGATGCCGAAGGCAACCTGCTGAATGCCAGCATTGCAACGGATGGCCAGTGGCGATTCCCTTACAATAAAAATGTACCACAAAAATTCATCGATTGCATTACCACGTTTGAGGATAAACGCTTTTTTACCCATCCCGGGATCGATGTGATTGCCATGGCCAGGGCGGCTATGGCGAATGCCCGGCATGGACATACCACGCAGGGAGGCAGTACGATCACCATGCAGGTATTAAGGCTTTCCAAAAAAAACGATAACAGGAATGCATGGAATAAACTCACCGAAACAATACTGGCCCTTCGCCTGGAATTTTCCTGTTCTAAAAAAGAGATCATGGCTTTGTACGCGGCCAATGCTCCATTTGGCAGCAACGTGGTTGGCCTGGAGGCCGCAGCCTGGCGTTATTTTGGCAGAAAGGCCGGTTCACTCAGCTGGGGGGAAATGGCCACCCTCGCTGTACTGCCCAATGCGCCCGCACTGGTACACCCGGGCAGGAACAGGGCCGTTCTGATGGCAAAAAGAAACAACCTACTCGACCGGTTGGCTGCTGCCGGAAAGTTAACCAAAGAAAATGCCGACCTGGCCAAACTGGAACCCTTGCCCGATAAACCGATACCGCTTCCTCAATGGGCACCGCACCTGTTGCAACGATTCAAAAAAGAGAACAGTAACACAAATGCATATACGAAGATCAGCACCACGATCAATGCAGGCCTGCAGCAAAATATAAACCGCCTCATCAGCCAGCAACAGCAATTGCTTAAAGGAAACGGCATCAACAATATCTGCGCATTGGTGCTGGATGTTGAAACAGGCAATAGCCTTGCCTATGTGGGCAATATTTATTTACCCGCTATCAGGGAATATGAAAGTGATGTAGATGTGATCAATGCACCCAGGAGCCCAGGCAGCGCACTCAAACCAATCTTATACGCTGCTATGCTAAGCGACGGCCAGATCCTGCCCAATGCATTGGTACCCGATATCCCCACAGAAATTGCCGGGTACACTCCGCAGAACTTCGACCTGGGTTTTGATGGAGCCGTGCCAGCCAGCAGGGCGCTTTCCCGCAGTTTGAACATTCCGGCAGTACGATTATTACAGCAATATAAATACCAACGCTTCTATGAAGTGCTGCAACGATCGGGTTTCAACACGTTAAAAAAGCCGGCTGATTTTTATGGATTAAGTCTCATTCTCGGTGGATGCGAAGTAACCATGTGGGAACTGGCTGGGGTATACGCATCGTTGGCAAGGGCCTTGAATCACCAGGAAAAAAATAAGGGACTTTTGAAGGATTCCGATTTTCATGCCCCATTGTATCATTCAAAAGAAGTGAAACCTGTTAGTAATCCATCGCCGATCCCATTTGACCCTGTTTCCATTTATTATACATTCCAGGCGATGCAGGAAGTGATGCGCCCCGGTGAAGAAGGACTCTGGCAGCAATTCAGTTCCTCTCAAAGGATCGCCTGGAAAACCGGCACCAGTTTCGGTTTCCGCGACGGATGGGCTATTGGAGTAACCCCCGCTAACGTGGTGGCCGTGTGGGTTGGCAATGCCGATGGCGAAGGAAGGCCTGGCCTGGTTGGTGTTAATACAGCAGCACCTGTCATGTTCGACATATTTCGTTTACTGCCTACCGTTAGCTGGTTTAAAAAACCATCTTTTTCCTATTCCTATATTCCTGTTTGCCGGCAGTCAGGTTTCCGTGCCAATGTCGATTGCCCTGATGTGGATACATTATTCATGCCCCCCAATGCACTAAGGTCACCACTTTGCCCTTATCACAAGGTCATTCATCTTGACCCCATAGAAAATCTGCAGGTAGATGAATCCTGTTGCAACCCGGCCAGTATGCGACATATTCCCTGGTTCATTTTACCACCCACCATGGAGTATTATTATAAACAAAAGAATTACGATTACAAGATGTTGCCTGCTTTCAAGGCTGGTTGTGATGCGTCAAATGGTTCTGGTAAGATGGAATTGATATATCCGCAACCAGGCGCAAAGATCTATGTACCCCTTGAAATGAATGGCGAAAAAGGCAGAACCATTTTTACCGCTGCCCATCGAAATCCATCAGCTAAGATATTCTGGACATTGGATGATCAGTTTTTAACAACAACCGAACAAAAACATCAAGTGGCGGTAAGTCCACCTGCAGGCCTACATACCATTACCCTTACCGATGAAGAAGGACATTCCATTGCGAGGCAATTTGAAATATTAAATAAGGAAAAATGATGATGTAAGCAGGTAATGAAAAGAATGTACATTGCATTAGATGAGCAAAACACAAACCATGAAAAAAATATTGATCATTGCATTTTTGGTTATTGCAAACATGACAATTGCAGCACAGAAGCAAACATTGTATCATCCTGAAGCTGATGCTGAAAAAGATGTTGAAGCCATTTTGAAAAGAGCCAAAAGTGAAAACAAATTTGTGTTGATACAGGCCGGTGGCAATTGGTGTAAGTGGTGCATCGAATTCGACCGTGTTTCTAAGGCTGATCATGGCATTGATTCTGTGATCAAAGCAGGCTTCATTGTTTATCATCTCAACTTCAGCAAAGAAAATGAAAACAAGAAAATATTCGCCAAATATGAATACCCGCAAAGATTCGGCTTCCCGGTATTTATTATTTTAAACAGCGATGGCCAGCGGATCCATACGCAGAACAGTGAGTACCTTGAAGATGGAAAGAATAGTTATAACACGAATAAAGCACAATCCTTTCTTGAATTCTGGGGGCCCAATGCGGTAGATCCGAAGAAATATGGAGATCAATAATATCTACTGTTTATCCGATTGAAAAATCATTAAGACGGTAAGCAATCTTTGTGTTTGGTAAATTTTCAATAGAGCGAAAGATTGCTTCGTTCCTCGCAATGACGGATATTGTACCTGATAATATAAAAAATATTCAATGACCACTGCCGATGCATTTTTAGAGATCGTTCAACACCCGGTTAAATTCAGGCTATTCCTGCTTAAAAAATTACCAAGTGCATTTTTCAGCGGTGTACGAATCAAGTATGCAGATGAAAGTAAAACAGAAGTAACGGTGCCCTATAAATGGTTTTCTACCAATCCATTTAAAAGCACCTATTTCGCCTGCTTATCCATGGCCGCCGAAATGAGCACTGGCATCCTGGCAATGGCACATACCTGGAAGAAACAACCCGGCATCAGCATGCTCGTTGTAAAAATGGAAGCTCAATTTATAAAAAAAGCAACCGGCCTTACCTCATTTACCTGCGAAGATGGGTTGCTCATACAACAAGCCGTAAAAGAGGCCGCTGCATCAGGAAAAGGAACCATCGTTACTGCCCGGTCGGTTGGAAGGGATAAAAACGGTGATATCATTGCTGAATTCAATATCACCTGGTCGTTCAAGGCCAAGGCCTCATAAAATAACGCTTTTAAAAATTCTTACTCCTCTTAATGTCGTAAATTGCCTTTTGAATTTGCCTGTAAGGTTTAGGGTTACCTGGTTGACATTTTTATTAATCATCAAATCAGGAAACGGCTCTATAAAATCTTATTGATAAATGAGTATTTTTCTCAATTATCTTCCAGGCTTTTGAACAACCTATCGATATGGCAAAAGAATTACGAAAACAGGAAGCATTAGAATATCATTCGAAAGGAAGGCCCGGAAAAATTGAGGTCATTCCCACCAAAGAAGCAAAAACACAAAGGGATCTTTCCCTTGCTTATTCACCAGGTGTAGCTGAGCCCTGCAAAGAGATCGCCGCCAACCCAGACGATGTATATAAGTACACTGCCAAAGGAAACCTGGTAGGTGTGATCAGTAATGGAACAGCGGTACTCGGACTGGGAAATATTGGTCCGGCAGCCGGCAAACCCGTTATGGAAGGAAAGGGAGTATTGTTTAAAATATTTGCCGACATTGATGTGTTCGATATAGAGATCAATGAAACTGATCCGGAAAAATTTGTACAGATCGTAAAAGCGCTTGAGCCAACATTTGGTGGCATCAACCTGGAAGATATCAAGGCACCGGAGTGTTTTTACATTGAGCAAAAATTAAAGGAACAATGTAATATCCCGGTCATGCACGATGACCAGCATGGGACGGCCATAATATCCGCAGCAGCTTTGCTGAATGCACTTGAAGTTCAGAAAAAGAAAATTGACAAAGTACGCTTCGTGGTAAATGGAGCAGGAGCAGCTGCCATGGCCTGTATCAAGCTATATGAATCCCTCGGGGCCAAGCATTCTAATTTCATGGTGTTTGATAAAAAAGGCATTTTATATAATGGCAGGCCCGATGTAGAAGAACTTAAACAAAAGTTTTGTGTAGATGAGAAATACAAAGATTATGACCTGGCCAAAGCGTTCAAAGACGCAGATGTTTTTGTAGGATTGAGCGTGGGCAATGTGGTTACGCCCGACATGGTGAAGTCGATGGCAAAAAACCCAATTGTTTTCGCGATGGCCAATCCTGACCCGGAGATCACCTATGAAGCGGCTATTGGTTCCCGTAAGGATCTTATCATGGCTACCGGCAGAAGTGACTATCCTAACCAGGTAAACAATGTATTGGGATTCCCTTATATTTTCAGGGGAGCATTGGATGTGCGTGCACGACAGATCAATGAGGAAATGAAACTGGCGGCGGTGAAAGCATTGGCTGAACTTGCAAAGACGCCGGTTCCGGATATCGTGAATCTTGCTTATAATGTAAAACACATTTCCTTCGGGCCTACCTATATCATTCCAAAACCGGTAGATCCGCGTTTACTCTCCACCGTTGCTCCTGCCGTTGCAAAAGCGGCCATGGAAAGTGGTGTTGCAAGGGTTAATATCGACGACTGGGATGCATATGTAATTGAATTGAACAAAAGACTTGGACTCGATAACCAGTTGAGTCGTGTATTGGGTGCTAAAGCCCGGCAGGAACCAAAACGTGTTGTGTTTGCAGATGCCGAAAATGCCAAGATCCTTAAAACGGCACAACTTGTACTGGAAGAAAAAGTTGGTTACCCCATTTTACTCGGTGACGAAAAGAAAATTAAAAAGATCGCATTGGCCAATTCGGTAGACCTGGAAGGGATGCCGATCGTGAACCCGAAAGATGACGAAATGGAAGAAATGCGGAAACATTTCGGGGAATTGTTCTTTGAAAAACGTCATCGCAAGGGAGTGAACAGGTATGAAGCACACAAAGCCATGAAAGACCGGAACCATTTTGGTTGTATGATGGTAGAAACAGGCGAAGCTGATTGCATGATCAGCGGGCTCAGCAGGAATTATCCAGATACGATCCGGCCGGCCATACATATCATTGGCACGGATGAAGGTGTAAGAAAAATTGCTGGCATGTACCTGCTATTCACCAAAAGGGGGCCGCTATTCCTCGCCGATACTACGGTTAACTTCAACCCGACCGCGGAAGAACTGGCAGAGATCACTTTGCTCGTTGCTAAAGAAGTGAGGCAGTTTAATATTGTTCCCAAAGTGGCCATGCTATCTTATTCAAATTTCGGCAGCAGCGATTCACCGGAGGCCAACCTGGTGAGAAAAGCCCGGGAAATTGTGAAACAAAAAGATCCCACACTCATCTGTGATGGCGATATACAGGGCATCCTGGCCTTCAACAAAGAAATATTAAAAGAAAATTACCCTTTTACTGAGTTGGTTAACGGTGAAGTAAACACGCTGATATTCCCCAACCTGGCTGCTGGCAATATTGCCTACAATCTTTTACAGGAGGTAGGCGGCGCCGATAGTATTGGCCCCATCCTGCTGGGATTGAAAAAGCCGGTTCACGTATTACAACTGGGCAGTTCCATCAGGTCTATTTTTAATATGGTTGTGATTGCTGTAGTAGATGCACAGTCTAAAAACAAAACCATTGCTCATGAAGAGATCAGGAAAAGCAGGTGGTGGAAAAGGTCGCAGAAATCTGTGGCCCCATAATTGAAATGTATATTTTATCCGTTCTAAGCCCGGATCATGTATTTTTAATGCTGCGCCATTAATTAAAGTTACACTATGAGTTTTTTTACCCATTTCGGAAAATACCTTTTAATGCTCAAAGGCATGTTCAGCAGGCCTGAAAATGCCCGGCTTTACTGGAAGGAATTCATGCATCAATGTGTCGAAATAGGGGTTGGTTCCCTGGGAATCGTATCCATCATATCTGTATTTATGGGTGCGGTGAGTGCTGTTCAAACAGCTTACCAGTTGGTTAGTCCATTGATATCCAAAAGCACTATTGCCCAGATCGTAAGAGATACCGTGATCCTGGAGTTCGCTCCTACCCTGGTTTGTATTGTTTTAGCCGGCGTGGTGGGAAGCAAGATCGCCAGTGAACTTGGCAATATGCGGGTGAGTGAACAGATTGATGCGCTTGAGATCATGGGTATCAATACCAAAACTTATCTCATCATGCCCAAAATTGCAGCTGCTATTGTAACCATACCGATGCTCGTGGTGTTAGCCATGGTCCTGGGTATTTATGGAGGCAGGCTGGCGGGTTCAGCTTCAGGAATTCTGTCGACCGATACCTATGACCGGGGGCTTATGGAAAATTTCATGCCCTATAATGTCACGTTTGCCTTGATCAAAGCATATACATTCGCCTTTATCATCAGCACTATACCGGCCTATTACGGTTATTATGTAAAAGGAGGCTCACTGGAGATCGGCCGAAGCAGTACCACATCCGTGGTGGTAAGCTGTATCATGATATTACTCGCCGATTATATGTTGGCCGCGATCCTGATCACATAATGTAGCAACAAAAGCCCTATCAAAATTTAGACTGGCATGATTGAATTTAAAAATATTAAAAAAAGTTTTGGCGATAAAGTTGTACTCGATGGAGTAAGTCATACCATGGAAACAGGTATGACCAACCTCATCATTGGAACAAGCGGAAGTGGCAAAACGGTATTGCAGAAATGCCTTGTGGGGCTGTTTGAACCTGATGAAGGTGAGATCATTTACGATGGCGTAAGTTTTACCGTTATGACCCAGGATGATCGTAAATTATTGAGGCAACAGATCGGCATGTTGTTCCAGGGATCTGCTTTGTTTGATAGCATGACCGTGGAAGAGAATATACAATTCCCGTTGGATATGTTTACCAAAGACAACCATTCAGCAAAACTGAAACGGGTAAACGAAGTTTTAGAAAGGGTGAACCTGGTGGGAAGCAATAAAAAATATCCATCCGAAATCAGTGGCGGCATGAAAAAAAGGGTGGGCATCGCCCGGGCGATCGTGTTAAACCCGAAATTTCTTTTTTGCGATGAACCCAATTCTGGTCTTGATCCTCAAACCTCAATGCTCATCGACAAACTGATCAAAGAGATCACCATCGAATTTAACATGACCACGGTGATCAACACCCATGATATGAACAGCGTTATGGAGATCGGTGATAATATTCTTTACCTGAAAGAAGGCAAAAAAGAATGGACCGGCAATAGCAAGGACATTATTTTTTCTGATAATGAAGCCCTGAACGCATTCATCTTTGCGTCTGAATTTTTACAGGATGCCAAAAATATGCGGATGCTCGAAGCCAAGGGAAAAATAGATGGGCAGGGAAATATTGTAAAATAATTGCTGTTAAAGCCAATCGACCCTCCTCCGGGGTTGAGAATTAAGGCGATAAAAGCGTCCCTGTTATCCTAAACCCTTTCCAAAAATATTCTCTTTCGCCAATAACGCTTCTGCCCTATCTTTGCGCCATCATTTAAAAAAATCATTCTTCATTTTTTAATTAAAACCATGTCTGTTTTAGTCAATAAAAATTCCAGGATCATTGTACAGGGATTTACCGGTACAGAAGGCACATTTCATGCAACTCAAATGATTGAATATGGCACCCAGGTGGTTGGTGGTGTTACCCCGGGAAAAGGCGGTAGCCTGCACCTTGATAAACCAGTATTCAATACGGTTGCTGATGCGGTAAAATCAACCGGGGCAGATGTGAGCATTATTTTTGTGCCACCTGCTTTTGCAGCCGATGCGATCATGGAAGCAACTGAAGCCGGAATTGCACTGGTAGTTTGTATCACAGAAGGAATCCCTGTTCAGGACATGGTAAAAGTGAAGAATTACTTACAGGGAACCAAAACAAGACTGATCGGGCCGAATTGTCCGGGCGTTATCACTGCTGAAGAATGTAAAGTGGGCATCATGCCGGGTTTCATCTTTAAAAAAGGCAGGATCGGAATCGTGTCAAAATCAGGTACCCTTACATATGAAGCAGCCGACCAGGTAGCAAAAGCAGGTTTGGGCATTTCTACAGCAATCGGAATTGGTGGTGATCCCATCATTGGAACAACCACAAAGGAGGCTGTTGAATTATTGATGAACGATCCTGAAACTGATGCGATCGTAATGATCGGTGAAATTGGTGGAGGCATGGAAGCAGAAGCAGCGCATTATGTAAAGTCAACCGGCAATAAAAAACCGGTAGTAGGTTTCATCGCTGGTCAAACAGCACCTCCCGGAAGGCGTATGGGTCATGCCGGTGCCATTGTTGGTGGAGCGGATGATACAGCAGCGGCCAAAATGAAGATCATGGGTGAATGCGGAATTCATGTAGTAGACAGCCCGGCCGACATAGGCAAAACAATGGCCGAAGCCATCAAAAAATAAGTCATTAATTTTTACACAAAGACCCTGCCTTACAGCGGGGTCTTTGCATTTAAAAAAGGGCCGGGCCCATGCCCAAACCCTTTAAGTATAGCCACCAAAACCAAATTAATTTTAACGGTTTAGTTGTACATATTTAGCGAGCTCTTCCTTGCTGCTGCTGAAATCGAACGCTTCATTCACGATGAAATAATTTCCTTTATCTATACAATGACTAAAGCAATATTTAGCAATATCCAGCCTGCTGCTTTCGAATGAAAATAATTTTACCAGTTCCTTTACCTGCGCTGAACTAAAATTATTTCCATCGATGATTTGTTTGGCGATAACAACCTTTGTACGATCAAAACTTTCTTGTTTGATTGCCCGTTTAGATTGCTCAAAATCACCTGCACTCATGGCCTGCAGGTAGTTATTGTTACTGCCCCATTGACCACCATTATCTTCATAATCCTCGGCATAATACCCGCCATTGATCTGCCTTTCATCGATGAAAGCTTTTCCAAAACGATTGATCGTAATATCTGTATGATAACCCGATCTAACGGTTATATTTCCTGCATAGATCAATTGTCCGTTCACGTTATACCGATCGTTTGCACCGCGGGAAGTTTTGTACTTATAAATTTTCAGTACATGAACACCTGGGCGGATATCGGTGATGAGCAAATCATTCTGAGCTCTGTTGCGGTCGTTGTAATTCCTGCCATCGATCATCACCCGTATACCGGCTGAAGACATGGTGCTGATGGTTAACCTGCTTTGCATTGGATATGCGAATGCAATGCTGGTAAGTAAAATGGCGGTAAAAAGTGTAATAAATGTTTTCATACATTTTGTTTTATCGGGTGAATAATAAAGTACATCTTCTACTATATGATTGTCACAGAATGAGGAAGTAAAAAGCAAAAAAGATAAGGAAACGTTAAAGAAAAAAAAGAGATCTTCATTATGCAATACAGGTGGATTAAACATCATAGCATTGCCGTTTGTATATGGCAACATATTGTATCTTGTAATTAAAACCCGACGTATATGCTCTTAAAAAAACTGTTGATCCTGGTAACGATTATTTCAGGCACTTTTATAAACGGGCAGGCCCAAAAGATGGAAGACTATTCAAAAAACTGGAAAAAGATCGCTTCGCTCGAAAAGCAGGGCTTAACAGCATCTGCCTTAAAAGAAGTGAATAATGTATTTAGCCTGGCGCTGGCCTCTGGCAACGAAGTACAGCAGGTTAAGTCAGTAATGTATCAAATGAAATACAGGAACCTGGTTGAACTGGATAACCGGGAGAATAACATTTTTTACATAGATACATTAGTTGCAAAAACAAAAGCCCCCGTGAAAAATATCCTGCAAAGCATGCAGGCAGAACTGTTCTGGAATTACCGGCAGAACAACCGATACCGTTTGTATAACCGCACGATGTTATCGGAAGAAAAGAGTACCGATATTACCACCTGGAGTATCAACAAGCTGAATGAGACCATTGGAGCTTTGTATAAATCATCTTTAAAGAATGACGGCATATTAAAGAGCACAAATCTCAATGGGCTGGATGCCATCCTGGAAAAAGGACAAAACAGCCGGCACTTACGGCCAAGCCTGTACGATTTTCTGGCACACAGGGCTTTATCTTACTTCATGGATGGTGAAAATGATCTCACCAAACCTGCCTATAAATTTATCCTCGACGATCCTGCAATATTTTCTTCCGGTAGGGAATTCATCAGAGCTTCATTCAAAACAAAAGACAGCACATCGCTTTATTATAATGCCTTACTGGTATTGCAGCAATTACTGGCATTTCATGAACACGATCCATCACCAGAAGCGTTTACGGATGTAAACCTGTTGCGACTACAATTTGCATATGAACATGGAATATTTTCCAATAAAGAGGCCTTGTATGAAGCGGCATTAAAAAAAATCGAAACCGATTACCCAAATAAATCGTCTGCAGCATTGGCCATGAGCCTTCGTGCTTCTTTGTATTATTCACAGGGCCAGGATTATGATCCGCTAACAAAAACACAACATCAATTCGAGATCAAAAAAGCAATTGCCTTATGTGAACAAACTATTGCCGGGTTTCCGAAAAGCGACGCTGCCATTCAATGTAAAAATTTAATGGCGCAGATCAAGTTGCCTACACTAAATATAAAAACTGAAAAAGTTAATATCCCCGGTCAACCATTTCGCAGCCTGGTTGAATACAAGAACGTGAATAAACTCTACCTGCGCATTATTAAAACAAGCCGGGAGGAAGTAAACAGGTTCCGGAAACTGGAACATCCTGAGGACTGGAAATTCATTGAAGACCTGGCTTCCATCAAAAGCTGGAACGTATCATTACCCGATCAACAGGATTATCAAATGCACCGGGCAGAAATACCGATCGAAGGACTGCAAAATGGAATGTATATCATACTCGCCAGTTCTAAGCCGGATTTTTCAGCTTCGAAAAACATCATGGCCAGGGAAATCTTTTATGTGAGCCGTAACAGCTATATAAAAAATACACAGGACGAAATCTACGTACTTGATCGTGACAATGGAAAACCATTGCCAGGTGCCATCGTACAGGTTTGGCAGCAAACTTATGATTATGAAGCCAGGGAATACAGGTACATAAAAAAAGAAAAATACATTGCTTCAGACAATGGCCTGCTGAAACTTAAAAAAAGCAAAGAAAATTTTAATTATCAATTACAGGTACAGTATAAAGGAGACGAGTTATTCATGGATGAAAACCAATCGTCGTATACATACAATAGTTATGAACCACGTACAACAAAGCGAAGCTTTCTTTTCACTGACAGATCAATCTATCGCCCGGGCCAGCAAGTCTTCTTCAAAGGCATTGTGGTAAGTACAGATAGTGCCAGTAAAAAAAGCCAGATCGTATCTGGCTATAAAACTTCGGTGCTGTTATATGATGTAAATGGACAAAAGATTTCTTCGGTAAAATTACTGACGAACAACTATGGATCCTATAATGGTTCATTTCAATTGCCGGACGGATTGCTGAACGGGCAGTTCTATATCAGGGACAGTGCCAACGGCTCTATGCAATACATCAGCGTGGAAGAATATAAACGACCTGCCTTTTTCGTGGAAATAAAGAAACCTGAAGGTACGTACCGACTGGGCGACAGCATACAGGTAAAGGGTTTTGCCAAAGCCTATGCAGGAAATAACATCGATGGGGCGAAGGTAACGTACAGGGTTGTTCGAAAAGTAAGATATCCTGTATGGTGGGGATGGGGTGGTTATTACAGCCGTGGTAAAATGCCTTACCCGGGCAGTGGTGAAGCTATGGAGATCATCAATGGCGAAACAGAAACGGCAAACGATGGCACATTCAAACTCAGCTTTAAAGCCATCCCTGATGAAACCGTAGACAAAAGCAGCCAGCCAATATTTTATTATGAAGTGAGCGCCGATATAACCGATCTCAATGGAGAAAGCAGGAGCGGCAATACTTCTGTTGCTGTGGCGTATCAAATGCTGCAATTAAAGATCAATGCTCCTGATCGTTTAAATACTGACAGCCTTGGAAAGATCAGCATCAGCAGTTATAACCTGAATGACCTGTACCAAAAATCGAGCATACAGATTTCAATGTATGCATTAAAATCGCCGAACCGTTTATTCAGGGAACGTTATTGGGAAATGCCCGACCAGTTTGTGATGAGCAAGGAAGCATATTATGCATCCTTTCCTTATGATGCTTATCAAAACGAAGATCAACCAGCTTCATGGAAATTGGAAAATAAGGTCATCGATATTTCAGATACAACCCAGGAAAGTGGCAAGACCAGCTTATCCGGAAAATCTTTACCGGCAGGTTGGTACAAACTCCTGGTGGAAACGAAAGATAAAAATGGCGAATTGGTGAAAGCCGAAATGTTTGTACGGGTTTACGGTAATGAACAAACGCAACCTGACATTCCTGTAGTGATTGACATGTCACAGAAAATGGTGCTACCCGGCCAATCATTACAATACAGTATACGAACTGCTTTTGACGACGTATGGCTGATCCATACATTGTCTAAGCAAGACAATGCAAGCAATACGAGCTATCCAAAGCTGTCTGCCAGGAAACCATTTACCAATGAACTGGCGATCAATGAAAATGACCGCGGCGGCATCTACATTAATTATGCTTTTATACAGCACAACCGGGTGTATTCGGGCAATGAAACAGGCAATGTGCCATGGACGAATAAAGATCTAAACATACGTTATGAAACGTTCCGGGATAAATTATTACCCGGCAGTGAAGAAACCTGGAAGATCCATATCTCTGGCGATAAAGCAACGCAGGTTGCTGCAGAAACCCTGATCAGCATGTATGATGCATCGCTCGACCAATTTAAACCGCATAACTGGACCAATTTAAAATCACTCTGGCCAAACACCGCCAGGTTTATCAGTTGGACAAAATTTGGTTTTGATGATGTTTCTGCAGAAGTTCTCAATAGCATGTATGCAGAAGCATTGCCTCAAAAAGAAAAAACCTATGATGAATTGCTGAACAATGGCTGGAGTGAAAGCTATGGTGGCCGGTATGAAACCAGGTATTCGTTACAAGCCAGAGCATCAGGAATTTCAAATGAATTCGCAGCAGCACCTGCAATGATTAATTTGGATGGAAATTATGACAATAAAGAAGTGGTGGTTACCGCCATGGGGATGTCTAAAAAGCAAAAATCGGTCAAACAATCCGTAGAAGAAAAATCAGATACTACTTCAATAGGTATTGTAGAACAACCTGTAAATAATGATATCAAGGTTCGTAAAAATTTCAATGAAACGGCTTTCTTTTTCCCTGCACTGCAGACAGATTCGGCAGGCAATATCAGTTTCAGTTTTACCATACCTGAAGCACTCACCAGCTGGAAGCTGATGACCTTATCGCATACAACAGAGCTGGCCAGCGGTTATGCAGAAAAAACCGTCATCACCCAAAAGCCGATGATGCTGCAACCTAATACGCCCCGTTTTACCCGGGAAGGGGATCAGATAGAGTTTTCAACAAAGATTGTGAACTTGTCAGACAGCGAAATCACCGGCACGGCACAACTCGAATTATTTGATGCCCGTAACAATAAAGGAGTAGATGGCTGGTTCAAAAACATTTTCCCGGTGCAATATTTTACCGTGGCAGCAGGGCAAAGTACCGCATTGAAATTTCCTGTTGAGATTCCCATCAACTTCAATAGTGCACTTACCTGGCGTTTAAAGGCCATCAGCAAAGACGGCGTTTTCACCGATGGCGAAGAATCTGCCCTCCCGGTATTAACCAACCGCATGCTGGTTACTGAAACCATGCCGTTGAACATGCGTAACAGCAACAGCAAGAATTTTAAGTTTGAAAAACTGTTGAACAGTGGTAATAGCGGAAGCCTCACCAACCATGCACTCACGGTAGAGTATACCAGCAATCCGGCTTGGTATGCTGTACAGGCTTTGCCTTACCTGATGGAATACCCGTATGAATGTGCCGAACAAACATTTAATCGCTATTATGCCAATTCACTGGCTTCTTACATCAGTAACAAAATGCCGAGGATAAGATCAGTTTTTGATCAATGGAAAACGCTTGACACCGCTGCATTACAAAGTAACCTGCAAAAAAATCAAACGCTGAAATCAGCCTTGTTGCAGGAAACGCCCTGGGTACTGGATGCCAACAATGAAGAAGCACAAAAGAAAAACATCGCCTTGTTGTTTGACATGACGAAGCTGGCAAAGGAAAAAGACATCACTTTTAATAAACTGAGAGAAATGCAGTCTGGCAACGGCGGATTCACCTGGTTCAAAGGCGGGCCCGATGACCGGTATATCACTCAATACATCATTACGGGAATTGGTCACCTTAAAAAAATGAATGCCATGAGTGACGATGATGTAAAAAAACTGAAGCCATTGCTCGATAAAGCCATCTTGTACCTCGATGCAAGACTTAAGGATGAATATGACCAGCTTGTAAAACAAAAAGTAAAACTGAAGAACAACAATCTTTCCTTCATGGCCATCCAATACCTGTATATGAGAAGTTTCTTTACAGACAACAAGATCGGCAGCAATATTGAAAAAGCCTATGGCTACTACAGGGCACAAACGCAGCAATATTGGTTATCGAACGGAAAATACATGCAGGCCATGATCGCACTGTCGTTATTCCGAACAGGTGATATCCAAACGGCAGAAGCCATCATTCGTTCATTAAAAGAAAACGCCATCTACCAGGAAGAAATGGGTATGTTCTGGAAAGAATTTTCAACAGGTGGATATTATTGGCACCAGGCTCCCATAGAAAGCCAGGCCATGATGATTGAAGCATTCACCGATATAGACAGGAATAATGTTACCATCGATGACCTCAAAACATGGTTACTCAAACAAAAGCAAACGCAAAACTGGAGAACCACGAAAGCCACGGCAGAAGCCTGTTATGCATTACTTCTGAATGGCAGCGACTGGCTTTCCGAGTCTAAGAATGTACGCATACAACTCGGTAATCATACCATCAATAGTGATAAGAAAAAAACAGAAGCCGGCACAGGTTATTTTAAAGAGACCATCCCCGGTGAACAGGTTCAGCAAGGCATGGGAAATATCTCGGTGAATGTAATGAAGTCAAATGACAAGGCTTCATCATCTACATCCTGGGGTGCTGTGTACTGGCAATATTTTGAAGACCTGGATAAGATCACGCCAGCTGAAACACCTTTGAAGCTGGTTAAGAAATTATACATCCAGAAAAACAGCGATCGTGGGCCACAGCTTGTGTTGGTTAAAGACGGAGATGAATTGCATATCGGGGATAAGGTTATTGTGCGGATAGAACTTCGAGCCGACAGGGACATGGAATACCTTCACCTGAAAGACATGCGTGCAGCCTGTATGGAACCTGTGAACGTGATCAGCCAGTATCAATGGAAAGGCGGACTTGGTTATTACGAAACCACAAAGGATGCCAGCAGCAATTTCTTCTTCAGCCGCATGGCACGTGGCACTTACGTATTTGAGTACCCGCTGTTTGTAACCCATAGCGGCAATTTCAGCAATGGCATCAGCACCATCCAGTGTATGTATGCGCCTGAATTCAGCAGTCACAGCGAAGGTATCCGCATCAATGTTGCAGCAAAATAAATAAGTGTCCTTTCTAAAAAATCCCGGAATAATAGCGTTCCGGGATTTTTTTTATTTTTTATATTCGCTGATGGCAAACAATCAAACTTATAACATCCCGATCCGTTACCGCAGAATGGAAAACCTGCACATTGTCTTCTGGCTTTTTAAAGATATTGCCTGGTGCATGTTCTGGCGACCACTTGGCATTGCCATGATCATCCCTACCCTCATCATTGCGATCGTTATTGCCTGGCGTACGCGGCAATACATGAGCGAACTATGTCATAATCTTGCCATAGCTGTCTGGATCAGTGCAAACAGCTATTGGATGATCAGCGAATTCTTTCATTTCGATACACATCACCTGTTTGGGGAATACACCTATAAACACCTGGCCCTTATTCCATTTGTAACGGGAATTCTTTTCCTGGCCTTTTATTACCTGTACTGGAAACCCAGGCACAAAAATGAAATGGAAACCATGTGATCTCTTCAAAAATCAATTTACCATTCATCACACATACTTTACCACCCGTGAATACGCAAGTCCCGCTCAACGCAGATGATATTGCAGGATTCTGTAGCTCGGAATATCTTTGACCTATCAAATAAACGGAGCCTCGCTCCCATGTAAGATGAACATCCTTATTGCAGCCCTTCTCTTCAACTACCGTCAAAGGGTAAAACCGCCTTCCATTTTCATTCAGTAGGCCGGGATACATAAACTTTACTGACTTCAATTGATACATCTTCCAGGCCGCGGTTAAGAGGTTAATGAACCCGATGCTATTAACTTAATAACAGCCCACAGCATAAAAGCATTAATTTTTCACCAAAACCAAACTTGGCTTGGTATTTTTGCCTGGCCAATATTAAATATAAAACATCATGAATAATATGATCAAACTAACCCTTTACACTTTGCTGGCTGCAGCTACGCTCTATTCCTGCGAAGATGAAAAGAATGAGGACCTGACCGCTACCGTAAATAAGAATGGAGCCATAGAAACGGCGGTAACCGTAGAACACCTCGATAGCCTGCAGGACATACTCGTTACCCATCATACGGTGTGGCATAAAGGCAATGCCTATAAAGAAGTTGTTTACCGCGATACGATCCCTTCATTGGGCAAAGAACAAAAAGTTGCTGAGAATGCAGATGGAGATGAGAAACGGGTTGACATAAAAAAAGATTACGAGATATTTATAACAGTAAAGTAATATAAACCAGGTGTATTGAAATGGAACCTGGATTGATGAAAACTACCAGATAATGAAAAAAACGAAAACGATAAAACTGATCCTCATAACGGCAACGCTTGCCAGCTGTGGCAGGGAAAAGAAGGAGCCGGAATGGGGCAGTGGAAATAAAACCTATGTACGTGGCGATAGTACGGCACCCTATACCCGCACGCACCATGGAACCGGGTTGGCAGCTGTCGCCCTTTGGTATTATGCCTTCAGGCCATATGGCAATTACAACCGCGACAATGGCCAATACAGCCGGGCAGGATATTATTCAGGTGCCATCCCGCATACAGCGAACATTGGCAACAATGGTTTTAAAGGAAATGTCACCCGCGGCGGATTTGGCAGAAGTGGTTACCATGTAGGAAGTTAATTTGGAAATCGAAAAATCAAACAGTAAAATGGAAAGAGTAAAAATACAACCCAGGAATCAATGGCAAAAAGCTGTTGAGCAACTTGGGTTTGGATTTCATACAACCGATATAGCTTATTGGGATGAATCGGCTTATTACCGTTTCGATAGCCGCGAAATAGAAGCGATCGAAAAAGCAACGGCGGCTTTGTGGGATATGTGCCTTGGCGCCGTACAACACGTCATTGATCAAAAGTTGTATTCTCAATTTAGCATTCCGGAAAATTTCATTCCTTATATAGAAAAAACCTGGAATGATGAACATCCCGCCATATATGGCCGATTTGATCTTTGCTACAAACAAGGAAAGATCAAAATGCTTGAATTTAATGCAGATACGCCTACAAGTTTATATGAAGCAGGCATCGTACAATGGTTCTGGTTGCAGGACCATGATAAAAATAAAGACCAGTTCAACAGCATTCATGAAAAACTCATTGCCTACTGGAAATACCTGAAGCCATACCTGCACCCGGGCAAACTACATTTCACCTGCCTGAAAGATACACTGGAAGATCTCACCAATACAGAATACATGCGGGATTGTGCTATACAGGCCGGCATCGACACAAAACTTATTTTCATTGATGATATCGGCTGGGACGATGAACAAATGCAGTTTACCGACCTGGAAAATGAACCCATAACCAACCTGTTTAAATTATATCCCTGGGAATGGCTTGCTGCAGAATCATTCGGCAGCAACATCCTAACGGATAAGAATAACAGCTTTTGGATAGAACCCTGCTGGAAGATGATCTTATCAAACAAAGCCATCCTGCCTATCCTATGGCAATTATACCCTGAAAACGAGTACCTGCTACCGGCTTATTTCACCGACAACGGCATGAAAGATTATGTAAAGAAACCCATCTTATCGAGGGAAGGGGCAAACATTGAACTGGTAAAACATTACGGCAGCGTTGAAAAAACCGCTGGCGAATATGGCCAGGAGGGTTATATCTACCAACAATTATTTGAATTACCCGAATTTGACAACAACTACCCCGTCATCGGCAGTTGGATCATCGGGCAGGAACCTGCAGGCATGGGCATACGGGAGGCAAGCGGCCTCATTACCAACAATCAAAGCAGGTTTGTACCGCATTTGATCGGGTAATTTAATCGATTTGAATCTGCATTATTTGTATGCAATGAATTTTTGCTCTGCCCTCACGATCTTTTCAAAGAAAGATTTAAAGGCTGGATAATCGGCCGGTGAAATATTCTGCCTTTTACAACTATACCTGCGGGTGATCATCAATTTGCCGGGTGATTTAAGTGTGTATTTAATACTGAAGTTCATGTCTTTGAACTGCAGGTTTTCCGACGTTGGCAGTTCCACAAATTTTTTACCCGCAGGTGCTGTGATATTGACGATGGTCTCATACAGGTCTCCATCTTCATAGGTCCAGTATTCTACCGGGTAAGAACGTTCATCGGAAGTAAAATTATCCAGGGAGGCTACTACATCGGGATAGGTTACCCGAAAGGTGTTCAATGACCCAATTTCAGATACTTCATTTTTCACTTTTAACTGGTATGTATAGGAGATAGAATCATTCACCTGATCGAGGCCGGTAAACGACAACTGATCAAGCTTAATATTATTCTTATACCCCGATGCCACTGTTTTTTCCATTTCCTGAACCTGCTTATCATTATCAAGATTGATGTATGTGTTCCTGATTCCAGATGAGAGATTGCCAAATTTACTAACCTTTACCTGTACCTGCAGATCGATACCCACCGGCTTTATATCCATGACCCTTTTTACCATATCACGTGACCTGTGGTCTGATACCAGCAACTGCAGGTCAGATTTTCCGGATACACGCTTCGACGGAATTTCCAGTATGATAGAACCAATAAGATTGTTGGGCAAACTGGTAAATGGAAGGTAATTGTCGGTAAGTTCGATGTAATAATTTTTGTCATCTAATTGTGCCTTGGCTATGCAGTGATTAAATTCGATACCTGGCAGGATGATGTCTTTCTGCCCGTTGCCCCTGGTATCTACCAACACCATTTGCGCATTGATGCCAGCCATATGCGCCAGTGTTACAAAGAGACTCGACAGGTCTTTGCAATCGCCTAATCGCGTTGTTAATGTAGCGGATGCCCGTTGAGGTACATAAGCACTTTGCCTGAAAGATACCGAGCTATAGCGGATGTTTGACTGGATATAATCATATATCACCCTTGCTTTCTGATACTGGGTCATTTTCTTTTCCGGATCAGGAAAAAGTTTTTTGTATAAAGCAATGATCTCAAAATCCTCTTCAGCTTTATTATTGCATACATCACTGTACCACGAAGCAATATCATTCCATGATGGGATCGTGGACACATGCAACACTTCACTGATGTCGGCGTATACCGGCATCAAAGGTTCATTCTTCAATGGCGTGATCTTATTCATTTCCCAGGAATACCATTTGAAATTTTCTACATCTTTGATCACTGGAGTTACCTTGGCATTGCTGAATACATAACTAACAGGCTGCCCGGCCGGCACCAATAAATTATACCTGGTGGTTGACGCATATATCTGGCTCCCGAAATAATATTTATCCCAATATTCATTTGCAAACCGGCCATAAGCAAACCGTTGTAAACGATATTTGAATACAAGAATGTCACCTGCTTCCAGGTTGGTAAATACCACCTGGCTGCCATTTCTTTCGCCCTCAATCTTAGATTGATTTTTTTTGATCACTTCCGCTTTCTCTACCAAAATGTTTTGATTGTTATTATATCCCAAAGTAGATTCCTTGTATTGATCAACCCCTTTTTCATTGGTAATCCTGATGATCACGGTGTAATATTCTTCATTGGCACCGCCAGGGTAAAGGATCACATCCTTCTGGTCGAGAATATAATAATATCCATAATCGGTATTCTTTGCTTCAGCAAGTACATCATCTTTGATAAGCCTGGCCACATCAACCTGTGGAATTGATTTATATAATTCCGATTGGCCATTGAGTTTACGGATCTTATTCAATATCGAATATTGGTTTGGATCATATTTCAATGACTGGTTATATGCATCCATGGCACTGGCCTTGTTTTGTTTTTCACTGTAGATGTCGCCAAGTTGTTCCCAGAAATTTTCATTGTATGGTGCAATAGACAGTGCTTTCTGCACAAACGTTTCGGCCTGGTCATACTGCTTTACGGTATAATGATACTTCGATAAATTATAATAACCATTCGGGTAATAAGGCAACGCATCAACCAGTTTTTTCCTTGCATCAAGGGCTTTTTCCTTACTGCTCTGGTCGGCAAGAATCCCGGCATATGTTTCATAAACTCCATAGTCGAAATTATGCTTCATATAAGTTTCGTAAACTTTAAGTGCAGCTTTATGATCTTTATACACTTCCTTTTTTATACTATACATCATCTCTACGATCTTTGCGTTTTCAGGGTATTTTTCATACGCCTTTTCAGCTTCTTTCATCATTTCCTCATACTTTTTTTCCTGGACCAGTAGCAGGATCTTGTACCCGGTGGTGGTTTCATCCTCGCCAAAAAGGCTGATACGTTTGCGCAAAGCAACCTCCATATCCTCATATTTCTGGTTATCGTACATTTCTTTTATATCAATATCAAGAACAACCAGGCTTTCGGGATCGGCCTGTTTGATTTTTTCTAATTCTTCCAGCAGCAAGGTGCGGTTACTCTCTTTGATCAGCACTTCAGCCATTTTCATTTTTAAGAGGCAGTTACCCGGTGCCTGCTCCATCGCTTTTGTAAGTATGTTCCTCGCCTCGATCACTTTCTTATTACGTAGGTAAACATCTGCCAGTAACAGGTAATTCACCAGGTTTGAAGGTTGTTTGGATATGCGGTCGGTAAAAAATGTTTCGGCAAAGGGAAGGATCGTTTTTAATTGCTTAGCCGGGCTATTCACTTTCGGGTAGGCGGCATAGGTAGCAGAACCTTTGATATTCGGAATGGGGCGGAGCCGGTTATCGGTAAAACGAAGATTAAAATTTGGATAGGTTGAATTGCTGAACCCGAGTTGAATCAACACACGATTGGTTCCTTTTTTCAGTTCGCATTCTACTGAATAAGTATCCATTTCGGTTACCCGCTCGGTTGATTCGGAGATCAACAGTTCGTCGTTGATCCACACTTTTACAGAGCCGGAAGCGCCAATGTTACACAATACTTTTTGATCCGATTCGCTGCTGATAAAATTCTGTGCATACACAACCGCCGTTTGATTATTGAACTGGTAACAAACCGGCGTCCATCCATCTTTTATTTCTGCTGTAGGCGTGATCCATTTAACAGGAGCATTTGTGAGGGAAGTAAATACTGCGTTTGGTTCGGCATGGTCTGGCGGACCATAATTTTTATAAAAACCACTTTCAGAAAGATTTTCAAAAGGCCCGGTATATTGCCAATTGCGAATATTCCCGATGGCATCGTAATAAAGTTGTGCCTTTTCAAATTCATTGGAAAAAAGCATGTGCATGCCTTTCTGGTAATTGGCAGAACCCACGAGTGTACCGGGTGCTTTTTCATCTTTGATCAACAGTTCGGCCAGTTTTACCTGGTGGTCAGCTGCTTTCTTCCCGGTTGGGCCCATCACTGCCTGGTTTAACCAAAGGGCATAAATATATGGATAAGGGTTATCTACAACGGAATAAAATGCCGTATTGAAATCGGTGATACCCTTTTCTTTTCCATTGTAGGTAGCCAGGTAAATTTTACTGATATACGCGTCTGGGAAACTGGCCGGTTCCTTCTCTGCCGCAGACAGCAAGCTGGCTGCTTCCGATCGCTTGTTTTCACTCAAAGCCTTCCAGGCCATTTCATAATTGGATTGCTGGGCTACCATTGTACTGGTAAACCCCAGGAAAAAGAGGGTAAGGAATTTTTTCATAATCGTTGATACAGGTTGTCAATTTTCAAAACTAAAATAGCGGTTTTAAGTTAATTATCCATCAGAAAAAATGAGCCGCCAATCCTTATTCCTTGGGAAGGCTTTATATTTGCGGCCGGTAATGGTTAGCCGATCGGGTAACCTGCAGGATAGAGACCGGATTCAAAAAAGGAAAATTTCAATTATGTTCAGAACACATACATGTGGCGAGTTAAGAATGACCGATATAAATAAGGAAATAACCCTGGCTGGTTGGGTGCAAACCGTACGTAAGTTCGGAAGCATTACGTTTGTAGACCTGAGGGATCGCTACGGCATTACTCAACTTCTTTTTTCGGAAAAACTGAATGCATTGCTTGATGCAAACCCGCTTGGCCGTGAATTCGTATTGCAGGTAACCGGTACCGTTAATGAACGTAGCAATAAGAACCCCCAGATTCCCACAGGCGATATAGAGATCCTGGTGCATACTTTTACCATTTTAAATAAATCGGCCACTCCACCTTTCACCATACAGGATGATACCGATGGTGGCGATGACATCCGGATGAAATATCGTTTCCTCGACCTTCGCAGAAGCGCCGTTCGCAAAAACCTCGAATTAAGATATGCCGTTGGCCGAAGCGCCAGGAATTACCTGCATGAAAATAATTTCATGGATATTGAAACACCCTTCCTCATCAAATCAACACCCGAAGGTGCCCGCGATTTTGTGGTGCCAAGCCGCATGAATGAAGGCCAGTTTTATGCCCTGCCCCAATCGCCACAAACTTTTAAACAATTGCTTATGGTGAGTGGCTACGACCGTTATTACCAGATCGTAAAATGTTTCCGCGACGAAGATCTGCGGGCCGACAGGCAACCCGAGTTTACACAGATAGATTGTGAAATGGCCTTTGTAGAACAGGAAGACATTTTGAATATGTTTGAAGGGTTGGCCAAAAGGATCTTTAAAGACGTTAAGAACATTGACTATACAGAGAAAGTAGAACGCATGAGCTGGGAAAATGCCATGTGGACCTATGGCAACGACAAGCCAGATACCAGGTTTGATATGAAACTATGCAACCTGAAAAAACCAGGATCTGTTTTTACCGATAAATCCGATCATGCTGCATTGATATCCGGTGTTGATTTTAAAGTATTCGATGAAGCAGAAACCGTGCTGGCGATCGCAGTTCCCGGCTGCAGTGAATATAGCCGCAAGCAAACCGACGAACTCACGGAATGGGTTAAACGCCCACAGATCGGTATGAAAGGACTGGTATTCATCAAATGCAATGCTGATGGAACCTACAAAAGCAGTGTTGACAAATTTTATCCAGAAGAAAAACTAAAGGCCATTGCTGCTACTGCCAATGCTACAGCGGGTGATCTTATATTAATTCTTGCCGGTGCCGAAGAACGAACCCGCAAAGCCATCAGCGATCTTCGTATGTACATGGCCGATAAACTTGGCTTGAGGAAACCAGGAGAATTCAAGTTATTATGGGTACTGGATTTCCCGTTGTTTGAATATGCCGAAGAAGATAACCGCTGGGTGGCCCGTCATCACCCGTTCACATCTCCAAAACCCGATCATATCCCGGTGATGATCGATAATGATCCCCAGATCAGTAATGCTGCCGAATACCTGTCGCATCCATATTCTGGCATTAAGGCAAATGCCTATGACATGGTATTAAATGGAAACGAGATCGGCGGCGGGTCTATCAGGATTCATCAACGCGATCTGCAGGAGAAAATGTTTGCAGCCCTGGGCATGGATGAAGCAGAACAACAACATAAATTCGGATTTTTATTGGGAGCATTTGAATATGGCGCCCCACCGCATGGTGGCATCGCTTTTGGGTTCGACAGGTTTTGCGCCATCCTTGGAGGCAGCGAAAGCATCCGTGATTTTATCGCATTTCCGAAAAATAACAGCGGCAGGGATGTAATGATCGATGCTCCATCTGCCATTGATGACAAACAGCTGGTTGAACTGAACATCAGGCTCGCTGGCAGCTAATCGTTGCCGTTATGATGATTTTTTCTAAGAATGGGATCATGGTTTAGGGCCAAGGAAAAGATCTACGTGATCGGTGATGGCCAGCAAACTGGGTATATCAGGTGCAGAAAATAGCTCTACGCTTGAATCTCCATGAATCTGCCCTACTTCAAATCGTTCGAAAAGTTTTTCAGTAAACCCCGTTGCATCGACGTACAGATAAGGGCTATATTCCATCACCATCTTTAACTGCGGATTCTGGGCCAGTATTTTATCCATGCCCTGTATGATGAAAGGTTCGGCACCTTCGCAGTCCATTTTAATAAAATCTACTCTTGGGAACCCGGCATCAGCCACTATATTATCCAGCATATCGCTCTTCACAATTTCCTTCCTGTTATCGCCCGGTAATTCTGCCTTGGTAACAATTGTGGCGCTGCCCCAAAGATGATCGGGAACCGACAGGATGGTTTCTCCGGTAGAATTGGAAGCTGCCATATTTATGATCTTGAAACCAAATTCATTTACATTATTGGTCATGGTCAGTAACCTGCACAAATATGCATTGGGTTCAATGGCGATGGTTTTTCCTTCTCTCCCGGCCAGGTTTGCAATCAGCAGGGAATAATAACCAAAATTAGCACCGGCATCCACACAATAGTCGCCAGGCTGAACTGTTTTGGCAATGAACTTCGTGATCCATGATTCCCAATACCCATCCATCATAATATTGGGAACCACGCCTGCATCCCTTCCATCCAGGTAAATATTGTATTTGGTGAGTATTTTACATAGGGAAATATTGCTTCCCATGTATATATTTCTAACCGCTTCCAAACTGATCTTTTCAATATCCTGCCTGCTCAGGAATACCATGTTTTTAATATCTGCAAGGGGTTTATCTAACATAAAAATTAATTTTGGTCAACAGGTATTTTAAAACAGGTCATTGCAGGATTTGTTTCAAACATCCAGCTTAATATTTTTTCTGAATGATCAGGCCAATGGAAGTTACCACGAATTTATCCAATTGAAGTTTAACGTGCGGCAATTGGGTATGTGGCGGATAATCTACCTGGAAATCTTCGGGTAATCCACCCAGTGAAAAATCAAGTTCTTCCACAAAATGCCCTTCATTTCTCAATTCCGAAACAATATAATCGATATCACGTTGACGGTAAATGACCGTGTTTTCTTCTTCCAATGTTTCATCATTGGAGGAAATATTGTACTCCGTTGTATGAACAGCCCATCCACCAGGTTTAAGCGTTTTCATTTGATTTTTCAGGAAGTTAAATCCCTTTTCCAGCGAACCCAAATGCTCAAATGAACAACTGCTCCAGGTATAATCAAAGTCCTTTAAATCATCCGGAATATTGTTCATATCAACCGGCCTGTATGTTACCCTTCGCAGGAACTCTTCCTGTTCACAGATGCCGGCTTTATTCAATTGTTCAACCCCGAAACAAAGCTGGTCTCCGTTGGCCCATCCTTTTTCAACGCCTTCATCGGGATGAATATCGGTTGCTACAATATTGCATCCATAGGTTGCCATTAAGGCTGGCAATTTTTCGGTACCCACGGCAAACACAAGTCCGTTATGGCCTTTCGCAATACAGCCTCTTTCCCATAAAGATTGCAATACGTAGGTGAATTCCCATTGTTTCCTGTGAAACCTTGGCGTTTCTTTGATCTCACTGCACCAGCGTTTATGCCATTCCGTTAAAAAATCCTTTGCCTTGCAGATCTCAGAAATACGTTTTTCACGTTCATTCACAAGGGAGCTGTTCCATTTGCGAACCTGCTTTTTCCTTCGTTTAAATAGTTTCATAATGTGTATAGATCAGTAATATTTTATAAAAGTGAATAATATACATCCACATATTTACGTGCACTGATTTCCCAACTGAAATCCTTGCCACGTTGCAATATTTTTTCTTTCAGGTTTCCGGCTTCATATTGTTTCAGGCCGTTTTGAAAAAGATGCTGCATATGATCCGGGTGAAAGTCATGAAAGTAAAATGCGGCATCCCCTCCAATTTCGGGTAAAGAAGTTTTGTTCGATAAGAATATCGGCTTCCCAAACTGCATGGCTTCCACCACCGGCAGCCCAAAACCTTCTGCCAGGGAAGGATGCATGAACGCGAGGCAATTTGCCATATACCAGGCCTTTTCGGCATCACTAACGGGACCGGTAAGGTGAAACCTGTCGGCAATACCCCATTCCGTTGCGGTTTGCTTCATCGATTCAATATAATTCGGATCATCAAGCCGCCCGGAAACAACCAATTCAATATCCGGGTTTTGCTTCAGCAAAGTTAGCAGAACGTGGTAATTCTTTTTGGTATTTACATACCCAATGCCAAAAAGGAATGGCCTTGCGGGTTTTACAGCACGCATGGTAACATCCGTGATATGCACATTGTGAATTCCATTGTGAATCGCATAAATCGGTTTACTGCCCACATCGCAATTGGCGAGCACGTCATTTTTGGCAAACTCTGAAATACAAACGATCGCATCAGACTGGTCGATCAGTTTTTGTGTATGCGCCAGGCTTCTTTCCTGAACCTCCTTGGGCTGGCCTTCATGCAGGGCATTCAGATCATGAATGGTCAGTACGATCTTCAGATTTCGTTTGTTATTTTTCCGGGGAAAGAGCCGACCCGATTGAAAAGGTGCATGCCAGATGTTGCAATCCCACATAAATGGCCTGAAAAATTTATGTAAACCCGGATTTTCTGCAATACAATTTTCGGGTTTGTCAAAAGCCTGTTTTTCATTTGCCGGAACATAGTACTTGATAGCCAATCCTTTATTATCAGCTTCCAGAATTTTCTGGGAAGCATTGGCCAGGTTTAAGCAATAATAGTATAATCCAGAATATGGATGCTTCATGAGATCGCAGTCCAGGATGATCTTCGCCATTGTTTTCCAGGTAATCTGTTTTGTCAGGGAATAAAATAAACGCTAAAATTATGCAATTCACATTATAAATACTGATTCCTGATTTTTAAGACTGATTAAGGATTGTAGTCATTTTGTTAATATTATAAAAATCTCTCTTTATAAGGAATTTAAAGGGCATGAATTTTGAATTATGTTGTAAATTGGCGGCTTCTTAGTCATATATGTAAAAAACAACCGTAGTCAATGACCACTATGAAGAATTTTATTCTCGATTGTGAACGCATGAAGTATGCGGATACGGGAATTTATCATTATTGTTTGAACCTGGGTCGTCATATACAGGAATTAGTAGATCAACGTGTTGAGAAACTGACCTTTTATGCCCCCGAATCTGCCCAGGCAGTGCTCGGGGAAGATAGTGCATTCATCACCCAGCGTTCCAGCCATAAGTTTTTCATGCCCATGTTGGGAAAATATGACCTCTGGCATGCTACCTACCAGAATACCTCTTATATTCCCATTTTAAATAGCCGGATCAAAGTTTTATTAACGATCCATGATCTTAACTTCATACACGACGAAAAGAAAACAGCTGCTAAAAAGAAGAAACACCTCGAACACCTGCAGGCTAATATCGATCGCAGTGATGCCATTGTATGTATTTCAGATTTTTGCAAAAAAGATGTTTTAAAATATTGCCAGGTTGGCAACAGGCCAGTATACATTATTCATAATGGCACCAATACGCTGAATGAACCTTCATTGTCGTCCAGTTCGTACAGGCCCTCCAATCGTTTCCTGTTCTCGATCGGGGTTGTAACCATGAAAAAGAATTTTCATACGTTATTGCCTTTACTTCAGCACGACCATGATATGGAATTGCTGATCGCCGGCCGTGATGATGATACCGAATACCTCAATTACCTGATGGAATCAGCCCGGGAACTTGGAGTTGAAAAAAATCTTCGCATATTAGGCACCATTTCAGAAAGTGAAAAGGCCTGGTATTTCGAAAATTGTTATGCGTTTACGTCGCCTTCCCTGGCTGAAGGTTTTTGTATGCCAGTGGCAGAGGCTATGTCGGTAGGCAAACCTCTTTTCCTCTCCAATAAAACGGCACTACCCGAAATCGGTGGTAATGTTGCTTTTTATTTTTCGGATTTCAAGCCATCGCAAATGCAAAAGACCTTTTTAAACGGCATGAGCTTATATAAAGAAACCAATATGCAGGACGCTATTAAAAAAAGATCGGCCGATTTTTGTTGGGAAAAAGCTGCCAAAGAATACCTGGACGTATACCGCTCCCTGTTTGATTAATATCATTTTACCCGCTCTTAACAAGCTCATTGAGCTACAATTCATTTTAATGAATACCTTTGCCGCTTAATAACTTTTAATGAAAACGTATCGTCGTTTACTCAAATACGCGAGACCATACCGGTATTTTGTACTTCCTTTTTTCATATTTACCCTGATCGGGGTGTTTTTCAGCATTTTCCAGTTTGCCCTGATCATTCCTTTGCTGAATTTCCTGTTCGACCAGCATACAGCCGCTGAATTGCAGAAATATGCCACAGCACCTCATTTCTCCTTATCGGGGAGTTATTTTAAAGATCTTTTTTACTACCAGGTTTATCATCTGAAAACCATGAATCCTGTATATGCCCTTTATTTTATTGCGGCATTGATCGTGACTTCGGTGATCCTTACAAACCTGTTCCGTTACCTGGCCCAACGTTGCCTGGTAAACGCACGTACTTTGTTGGTAAAAAGGCTTCGGGAAGCCATTTTTGAAAAGATGAATTACCTGCACATGGGTTACTTCACAAAGGAACACAAGGGCGATCTGTTATCGAGAATGAACTCCGATGTTTTTGAAATTGAAGCAGTAGCTGCCAATTCACTTGAAGTATTGTTCAAAGAACCGTATGTAATGATCGGTTACTTCATTGCGTTGTTTACTATATCATTCAAGCTTACTTTATTTACACTGCTCATCATTCCTATTTCGGCCATTGGCATTGCCATGGTAACAAAACGCCTTAAGAAAGAAGCGAAGGATATGCAGGCATCTATTGGTCGTTTGCTGACCATCATTGATGAAACGTTGATGGGTATGCGCATTATCAGGGCGTTCAATGCCACTGATTTCGTGTTGAAAAGATTCAGCCGCGAAAATGATTTTTACAGAAAGGCCAGCCTGCATGGATTTAAGCGGAGGGAGTTGGCGCCAGCGTTTTCGGAGGTTTCCGGTGTTATGGTGGTGGCGGGTATTCTCATTTACGGCGGTATGATGATCCTCGACAATCAAAAACTGGCCAATCCGTCGGGTTTACAGGCCAGCTCATTCATTGCATTCATTGCTATTTTTTCTCAGGTGATGCGCCCTGCCAAATCGATGGTGGTTGCATTAGCGAATATCCAGCGGGGTGAGGCTTCCGGAAACAGGATCCTCGAGATCCTGGATACACCCATTGAAGTAGATGATAAACCCGATGCAAGGTTACTCACTGCCTTCAATGAAAAAGTAGAATTCAAAGAGGTATGTTTTGGATATTCCGAAAAAAGGGTTTTAAACAATATCAGTTTTACGCTTAACAAAGGAAAAACGGTTGCGCTCGTGGGACCGTCTGGTGTGGGCAAATCAACCATTGCTGACCTCATGCCACGTTTCTATGATGTGAGCAGCGGCTCTATTATGATCGACGGCGAAGACATTCGTGAATTTACAATGGAATCGCTCAGGAGCCAGATGAGTTTTGTAACACAGGACATCATCCTCTTCAACGATACCATTTTTAATAACATTGCATTGGGCAGACCCGATGCTACTGAAGAAGATGTAATCAATGCGGCGAAGATCGCAAACGCACATGACTTCATTGTGGAAACAGAAAATGGCTATCAAACCAATATCGGCGACAGGGGCATTCGTTTATCGGGCGGCCAACGGCAAAGGCTTAGCATTGCCCGGGCTGTATTTAAAAATCCTGCGATCCTGATCCTCGATGAAGCAACTTCTGCATTGGATACCGAATCGGAAAAACTGGTGCAGGATGCATTGGAAAACCTGATGAAAGGCCGAACCACGTTGGTGATCGCTCATCGCCTCAGTACCATTAAAGAAGCAGATGAGATTTTGATCCTGCAGGATGGAGAAATTGTGGAAAGAGGAAATCATTTTGACCTGATCGAAAAAGAAGATAGTATTTACAAGCGTCTTACGCAAATGCAGAAGATCGCATAAGCATTCAGCGGCCCGTTCATATTCATTTCAGTTGAAACCTGTGTTCAATACCTTCCATCCCGATTCTATCATTGGTAAATGACCATTTAATTTTCGTGTTATGAAACATTTGTTCCTGGGTATTTTGTTGCTGACTTTTTTTATTTCCTGCAAGAAAGACGAAAGTCCTTCTGAATCGGCCACATCCAAAACCATGCTGGATGTAGCTTACGGCAGCGACGCCTTACAAAAGATGGATGTGTACCTGCCGGCCAATCGCAGTACGGCCAATACCAAAGTCATCATAATGATACACGGTGGAGCGTGGAGCCTGGGCGATAAATCGGATTTCAATTCATTTGTAGATAGCTTACAGCAACGCCTACCCGATTATGCTATAGTAAACATAAACTACCGGCTGGCTAATTTCGGCAGCAATAATTTTCCCACGCAGGAAAATGACACTAAAGCTTCCATTGAATACTTATACAGCAAACGTTCTGAATATTTTATCAGCGATAAATTTGTGTTAGTAGGTGCCAGCGCCGGAGCACACCTGGCTTTATTGCAGGCCTATAAATATAACCTGCCGGTTAAAATAAAAGCTGTAGTTGATTTCTTTGGTCCCACCGACATGATCGATCTTTATAATAACCCGGGCAGTGTACCGCAATCATCTATAGAAGCCATTGTTGGTGCGACACCGGTTAGCAACCTTAGCCTGTATGAAAGTTCAAGTCCGTTGAATTTTGTAACCAACCAGAGTTGCCCGACGATCATTTTACAGGGCGGTAATGATCCATTGGTAAATGCAGTATCGCAATCGGGGGCTTTGAAAGATAAGCTGGACCTGTTCGATGTGGTTCACCAGTTTGTTTTATATCCCGGCAAAGGCCATGGTGATGACTGGGATAATGGAACCTATTTTGACGCCTTCAATAAAATACAGGCATTCCTGGCTGCCAATGTATTTTAGCCATATTAACGTAAACGTGTATTCGAAAATAAATATCCTCGCTTTATTTTTAATCCTGGTCATGGGAATGACCACCCAGTCACAACCTGCCAGGCTGTTTTCAAAAGATGTTCTGAAGGAAAAGCGGGAAAAAATCTACCGCAACTTAGTTCAGCAAAGCATTATTGGTAATCTTTCCAGGCCCCTAACCGATTCAACCAGTGAAGATTGGGAAGGCGCTTTTTCAGCGATGGAGCTGATTCAGTATCATTCTGCGTGGGCGGATCAACAGATTGTGTTAGCATTTGAAAGCGCTGTAAATATGCCCGTATCCTTTCAAGCAGCCCTCCTGGAACTGGCCTACGCTAATTATCCAGGCAAATTCAATAAACCGGTTACTAATTTATTTCGGCAAACCAGCAATGAATCAATTGCCTTGTTAAGTGCAATTTATTTGCTTAATAAAATAAGTTCGACTACGGAAGTTAACGTCATAACGACCCAGGTGATAAACAGGTTCTCTCCCGGTAATGAACACACGCTATTTTACCCATTTCTGGAATCATTAAAAAATTACGGTCAACCTTTAACAAGTGAAATGATTGAATCATTTTTACAAAAAGATTACTTACCAGGCGAGGTTCTTATGATCAGTTTACAAAGGAAGAACAGGGACTATCCGGGGGTTGTACTGGTAAGGGATTCAAGTGGTCTATTTATGAAAGATTCTACCGGTAACATTTTCAATGTACCACAACTTGCCCGCAGCATCAGTAACCTGCCGGGTTATGTGCGCAATGGAAATACGCCCGAAGGTATTTTCAGGATGGATGGATTTGATGTATCGAAGAGTAGCTTTATCGGTCCAACCACCAATGTTCAATTAACGATGCCCTTTGAATTTTCAGCAAAACATTTTTTCCAATCTGACCTCATTACAGACAGCACCTGGGACCTGGAGGCTTATAAAAATTTATTGCCACTTCCCTGCCGTGATCATTTTTCTTTATACGAAACTTTTTATGCAGGAAAAGCAGGCCGCAATGAAATCATTGCACATGGCAGTACGGTAAATCCTGCCTGGTATACATCCACCCCTTATTACCCAATAACACCGGGCCTTGGCTGTTTAAGTACCAAAGAAACCTGGAATGAAAAAACAGGAGAACGAATGGAAAGCGATCAACAGGCATTGGTAGACATGATACAGGCGGCCGGTGGTCCAAAAGGCTATGCGATCGTGGTGAACCTTGACGATGCTCAGCGACCTGTGACCATGGAAGACATTCTTCCTTTTTTAAAACGGGCGCATCAAAACCAATAAGCCGGTGTTACCTTTGCAACATGCATCTACCCCCGTTGGCAGAACGTCTTCGCCCCGAATCATTGGATTCTCTTACCGGCCAGCAACACCTGACAGGGAAGGGAAGTATTTTGCGAACGGCTATCGAACATGGCAAGGTTCCATCGATGATATTATGGGGACCACCTGGCGTTGGTAAAACAACCATTGCAAATATTATTGCGCATACTTTACAGGTTCCTTTTTATACATTAAGCGCTATCTCATCCGGCGTAAAAGACATCCGTGATATCATTGAAGAAGCTAAGACCAAACCGGGCGCTATCTTATTCATAGATGAGATTCACCGGTTCAATAAAGGGCAGCAGGATGCATTACTCGGTGCTGTTGAAAAAGGAACAATCACACTGATTGGCGCTACAACTGAAAATCCATCATTTGAAGTGAACAGCGCCTTGCTGAGTCGCTGCCAGGTATATGTATTGAAACCACTGGAAGAAGCAGACCTGGTGGGCCTTTTACAGGATGCATTGCAGAAAGACATTGTACTGAGTAAAAAGAAAATCAACTTAAAAGAAACGGCTGCCCTCATCAGGATCTCCGGCGGCGATGCCCGAAAGTTATTAAACCTGTTGGAACTGGTAACCGAAGTTTTGGGTGATAAAGCTGTGATCACGGATGATGCAGTAATGGAAATTGCCCAACAACGGGTAGCCTTGTACGATAAGAAAGGAGAGCAGCATTATGATATCATTTCTGCATTCATCAAAAGTATGCGGGGCAGTGATCCTAACGGTGCCGTATACTGGCTGGCCCGTATGATAGAAGCCGGAGAAGATGTTAAGTTCATTGCCCGGCGCATGCTCATTTTTGCGAGTGAAGACATCGGGAATGCAAATCCAAATGCGCTGCTGTTGGCCAACAATTGTTTCCAGGCTGTTCATACGATCGGTTATCCCGAAAGCAGGATCATCCTTTCGCAATGCTCCATTTACCTGGCCACTTCGGTAAAAAGCAATGCGTCGTATATGGCCATTGGGGCCGCGTTGGATGCTGTAAAGAAATATGGGGATCTGCCTGTACCGTTACACCTGCGCAATGCGCCAACGAACCTGATGAAAAAAATGGACTATGGTAAAAATTATCAATATGCACATAACTACGACAACAATTTTGTGCTGCAACAATTTTTACCCGATCAGCTGGAAGGAACCGTTTTCTATTCACCACAACGAAATGCCCGGGAAGAAGAAACAAGAAAATTTTTAAAAGAACGCTGGAAAGAAAAATATGGATACTAGAAAAGATATTGAAATAAGGGCTGACATCGAACGATTTATCCGTGCCTTTTATGAGAAGGTAAAAGCAGATGAACGCATCGGGATCATCTTTAATGAGATCGTATCCATCAACTGGGAACATCACATCCCCATCATCACCGATTTCTGGGAATCGATCCTGCTCGATAACCCGGTATATCAAAATAATGGCATGGAAACGCATTATAAACTACATGCCATGTATCCTTTGAACAAAGAACATTTTGAAGCATGGTTGTCGTTATTTGAAGGTACACTTGATGAAATGTTCCAGGGCAACATAACTGAGCTGGCAAAAAAAAGAGCAAACTCTGTGGCTTCTTTGATGAAATTTAAAATGAATATTGAATGAGTGAAATTACATGGGTCTGCAAAGCATTTGCAACATTGACCGCAGCTGAATTATACGAGGCATTAAAACTAAGGAGTGAAGTATTTGTAGTGGAACAAAACTGCGTGTATTTAGACCTGGATGATAAAGACCAGGACAGTTTTCATTTATTCGGATGGAAAGATGATAACCTGCTGGCGTATGCGAGAATTCTTCCCCCGGGCCTTGCCTTTGACGAAGCCAGCATCGGGCGGGTAGTAAGCTCACCTTCATCCCGCAAAACCGGCGCCGGAAGGGCATTGATGAATAAGGCGATCGAAGAAACCTTTTCACTGTTTGGAACCCCTGATATTAAGATCGGCGCACAGTTGTATCTGCTTGATTTTTACAGTACACTAGGCTTTAAACAGGTAAGTGAGCCATATTTAGAAGATGGCATCCTTCATATCAAGATGATTCTTTCTAAATAATTAGCCGCGGTCAAAACAATAATTCAACATCAGCATCGTTTGTAATAATGGTAGTTTTTATGCTACCCTTATGTCCGTTACCCTGTTAGGAAGACTAAAACCGATGCCTGATGAGACCACATCTACAATATGCTGTAGGCAAAACCGTATCAATTATTTTCTTCAGCCTCCTGCTGCTGTGTGGGTCTGCACGTGCTCAACATCTTTCATTTGGCGCAGAAAAACCCGTTGTTGAAATAGGCTTAAATTTCGGGCCTACCTTTTTTTTAGGTGACCTTGGAGGCCATGCCGGTGAAGGAACCCGTTTCTTAAAAGACCTCAACTTTCCCCTTACAAAATGGATGAAAGGCGTATTCGCCACTGTGTATCCGGCCGATTGGATCGGTTTCCGGGTGGCAGGACAATATACTTATGTAGAAGGACGTGATAACATCATCAGCACAAAAGGTGAAGATGAATTGTGGCGCAAACAACGCAATCTTGATTTCAGAAGTAGTGTTTGGGAAGCCTATGGTGCCATTGAGATTTTTCCAACGATGATGCTTAAACGCTACGACGATTACGATCCGAGATTTCGGCCGTATGGATTTATAGGAGTTGGAATATTTCATTTCAATCCCGAAGGATCTTTAACAGATGCCAATGGCCGCGTAACATGGCATAAGTTGCATCCACTTCGTACCGAAGGACAAGGCATGGAAGAATACCCGGCCAAGAAACCTTACAAACTTACGCAGCTAAACATTCCTTTTGGAGGCGGCATCCGTATGAATGTTTCAGAAAGAGTTAATACAAGCATTGAATTATTATACCGTAAAACATTCACTGATTATATAGATGATGTGAGTACAGAATATATCGATCCGAATGATTTTGATAAATACCTCACCACGCAGGATGCCCTGATCGCAAGACAGATCCATGATAAAACAGTGGGCATTCTCATTCCGGGAATTACCCGATATGAACCAGGTACGCAAAGAGGTAATCCAAAACAAAAGGATGCTTATTTTTCCTGTGTACTCAAGATGGGAATCAGGCTGGGCGCCGAAGTTGGTAATACAGCTGAAAAACGTGCTGCCAGGCAAAGGCGTTGCCCGCATTTCTTTTAAAACCAAAATGCCTTTCTGTAACTATGAGAAAGAGTTATAAATATCAACCCACGATCTACCGGATCATTATCCTGGTGGCGTGTTTAATTTTTGTTTTGATCTATAACAGCACTAAGGCCTGATCATAATACGAATCAACAATATTGATTGATAGAATAAGTGCAATGGTATATAACTGAAGACATACCCCTGAGCGTACGTAATCAAAAGGTATCGTAACCTCTGAAACCACAAACCGTTTTCGTTACTATGCGTTGCCTTATTTTGAACCCGCATCTGCGGAAGGATCCATGCCAGGAATGACATGGATCTTTTATTTTAATTCTTCTTTTACATAATGCGCCGTAAAACTTTCCTTCACATTTATCATGGCCTCGGGGACGCCTTCAAATAATATTCTTCCTCCCCCATCGCCGCCTTCGGGGCCAATATCGATGATGTGATCGGCTACTTTGATCATATCGAGATTATGCTCAATCACGAGTACGGTGTTTCCACGATCTACCAGTTTATTCAACACATCCAGCAGGTGCTGAATATCCTGGAAATGCAAACCCGTGGTAGGTTCATCGAGAATATAAAAAGTTTTACCGGTATCGCGTTTACCCAGCTCCGTTGCCAGCTTAACTCTTTGTGCTTCGCCGCCACTCAAGGTTACAGCACTCTGGCCAAGCGTGATATATCCCAAACCTACTTCCTGCAATACTTTGATCTTCCGGTAAATGAACGGCACGGCATTAAAAAATTCAACGGCATCATCAACAGTCATGTTCAATACATCACTGATCGATTTTCCCTTGTATCTAATTTCGAGTGTTTCGCGGTTGTATCTTTTTCCATTGCATTTTTCACAATGCACGTGTACATCGGGTAAAAAATTCATTTCAATAACCCGCATACCAGCACCTTCACATACATCACAGCGCCCGCTTTTTACATTGAATGAAAAACGGCCGGCATTGTATCCACGAATCTTCGCTTCGGGCACCGAGGCAAACAACGTGCGTATATCGGTGAAAAATCCGCAATAAGTAGCGGGATTGCTTCGTGGTGTTCGGCCGATCGGGCTTTGATCTATTTCGATCACTTTATCAATTAACTCAAGCCCTTTAATGGTTTTGTAAGGAAGTGCAACGGCCTTTGAATGATAACAGAAATTGCTCAGTAATGGATACAAGGTTTCATTGATGAGCGTTGATTTTCCACTCCCGCTAACGCCGGTGACCAACACCAGTTTACCCAATGGGAATTTGAGGCTCACAGATTTAAGGTTGTTTCCCTGGGCTCCTTTTAATTCTATAAAGCCACCATTTCCTTTTCGCCGTTCTTTGGGCACTGCGATCTTTTTCTTACCGCTCAGGTATTGAGATGTTTCAGAATTCGATTTCAATATTTCGGCCGGCGTACCTGCAGCCACAACCTTACCCCCATGCGTACCCGCACCAGGGCCTATGTCTACCAGGTGATCGGCTGCCAGCATAATGTCCTTATCATGTTCAACAACCAACACACTATTGCCGATATTGCGCAGGTTTTGTAATGCATGTATCAGTCGTTGATTATCCCGTTGATGAAGGCCAATGCTTGGTTCATCTAAAATGTAAGTAATGCCTTGTAATTGAGAACCAATCTGCGTAGCAAGCCTGATCCGCTGGTACTCGCCGCCACTAAGGCTTTTAGATGGACGATATAATGTTAAATATGTGAGCCCAACATCCAGCAGGAATTGTAATCTTTCACGTATCTCTTTCAACACATCTTTTGCAATGGTATTCTGTTTGTCGCCCAGCCTTTGCTCAACATCACTAAACCAAAGCGCCAGTTTATCAAGGTCCATGGCACTGAGTTCTGCAATATTTTTTTCATCTACTTTAAACCAAAGACTTTCTTTTCGCAACCTTGTTCCACCGCAGGATTCGCAGGATTTAAGCTTCATGAACTTTTCCACCCAATCACGAAGTGCTTCCGTTGTACTGGTTGAGGAAAACCATCGCTTCACCATGTTCACGATGCCTTCATATTCCGTGGCATAATAAATGGGCCCTTCGTCTACCACATCCATGTCAACATCTTCGCCGGCAGTATCATCTATCTCCTCTTTTCCATACAATAAAACATTGAGTGCTTTTGTAGGAATATCTTTTAAAGGTTTATCTAAATTGATCTTATACTTTTTAGCAAGTTGCTGCACCTGCTTATACACGTAGGTTTCTCTTTCCTCTCCAAGTGGCGCAATGGCACCATCATTTACACTGGCATTCCAATCAGGGATAACAGCATCCATGTTCACCTGGAAAACAGTGCCGAGGCCTTTGCAGGTTGGACATGCACCGTATGGCGAGTTAAAAGAAAAAGCGTTGGGAGATGGTTCTTCATAACTGATACCGGTATCAATGCACATCAGTTGCTTACTGTATTGGGCAACTTTATTATCGTCGTTAATGAGTAGGAACAAAAGATCCTTTCCCATTTGCAATGTCTTCTGTACGCTTTGACTGATGCGCAATTTCATTTCATCGGTAACCTGTAAACGATCAACCACAACTTCAATATCATGAATCTTATACCGGTCGAGCTGCATACGCGGAACCAGGTCGAGCACTTCGCCATCAACCCTCACTTTTAGAAATCCTTTTTTTCGGATGTCTTCAAAAAGTTCCCGGTAGTGCCCTTTTCTTCCACGTACCAACGGAGCCAGTAAGCTTATTTTTTTATTCTTATATTTTTTATAAATATTGCTGACGATCTCCTCTTCACTGAACTTCACCATTTTTTTTCCGGTGTTGTAGCTATAAGCATCGCTGGCCCTGGCAAATAAAAGCCTCAGGAAATCATAGATTTCTGTAATGGTACCAACCGTGCTTCGTGGATTTTTATTGGTGGTTTTTTGTTCGATGGAAATGACGGGCGAAAGGCCTGTGATCTTGTCAACATCTGGACGCTCCATGTCTCCGACAAATTGCCGGGCATAGGCAGAAAAACTTTCCATGTACCTGCGTTGACCTTCATTGTATATCGTATCAAAGGCAAGGGATGACTTTCCACTCCCACTAACGCCGGTGAATACCACCAGTTTGTTTTTGGGAATCCTGATGTCGATATTTTTCAGATTATGTTCTCTTGCGCCAAATACTTCTATATGTTCCTGGGTGGGTTCCGATGCTGCGGAAACTTTTGCTTTTTTAGTAGCCATTATATAAACTCCTTGGCATAAAGATACAAACAAAAAAGGGCTGCTATTTATTAAAAGGGAAAAATCGACCTGCTAAAAACCCTCTGAGGCATTCGGCCCCGAAATCATTGAGTTGTTTAACATTTAATTCTTACAATGCAGGCTCTTAGAGATAGAATTATAAAAAATATTTTGTCAGCTTATTGCCTCCGGCCTATCTTTGTGCCAGTTCTTTATACAATTACTTATCAAGAAAGGTGGAGGGTTATGGCCCGATGATACCTTGACAACCTCTTCAAACGCTGTTTGAAAAAGGTGCCAATTCCATCCCATGTAAGTGGGAACAGATAAGTCAGATTCAAAGCTTAAACATATTGAAAAATAAAAAAAGCTCATCTGATTTTATCGGGTGAGCTTTTTTGTTTGCTGACATTTCGTATGTTCCGTTCTCAAAGAGTTCTTCGCCGGTAATGCTCATCCTGTTTGATAAGTTGCTGTTTTAAAGACCAATGTTTTTTCACAAGCAAACCGATCAACATGAGTACCATCATTCAACAAAATCAACAAGCCAACCATGCAGTCATTGGCAAGCCATTTCGCATTCCTGTTTATCAAACAAGTGAAAAGGCACAAGTAATGAATATGGTCTCTATGAACAATAAATTCATTGGTCAATCAAAACACAACACGCCTGAACTAGCTGTTATCATTGAAAAGTTAACTGGCCAACAAACAGGAATCATCATTGGAAAAGATCCTTCCAGGTGCCAGGCATTATTCAGCCAATTCAGTTATGAAATCAAAAGGCTTACACTTAATGAGGAGGATGACAACGACCGGAACGTTCCTGGAAATCATCCTGAATTCCTTAAAGCATGCGTCAGTAAATATGTTTCAGTTATGGCAGAAAATGACAAGTCTTCCCGTAAATTGATCTGGATAAACCTGCCTGAGAAAGGCCCGCTTAAAATAAGTGATCTCCAATCGATTGTACAGGTACAAATAGACGCAGGTGTAACTGTTGAATGGATCAGCATTATACAACATCCATCTCATCAGCATTTATTCAAATGGGAACTAATCTGCTAAACAGGTTTACATACCATCAAGCAGGTATTTCTGCATGAATAAAATGGTGGCCAATCTTTGAAAATCAGCATTTGATTTTTTCCGGAATCCATGTCCCTCATCTTTGGCTTCCAGGTACCATACGATGCCTCCATTGGCTTTTATTTTATCTGCCATCTGTACAGCTTCTGTTCTTGGAACCCTCGGATCATTGCCACCCTGTACAATGAACATTGGCTTTTTGATCTTGCCTGCATTATTCAATGGAGCGATTTTTTCAAAGAATGCGCTCATGGCCGTATCACGTTCATCGCCATATTCAACCCTGCGCAGATCCCTGCGATAGCTCTCTGTATTTTTTAAAAATGTATTGAAATTTGAAATGCCAACAACATCGAGGCCGCATTTAATACGATCATTATAATTCGTGGCAACTGCCAATGTCATATAACCACCATAGCTGCCACCGGTAACCATTACCCGATTTGCATCCAGTTCGGGCCTGTTAGCGATCCAATCGAGCAGTGCACCGATATCTTTTACCGATTCCTCTCTTTTCATGCCATTGTCCAAAGCGATAAATGTTTTACCATAACCCGAAGACCCCCGCACATTAGGTAAGATGATGGCCACACCCATTTCATTTAAAAAATAATTATTGGCGCCGATATAGTTTGGCCTTGACTGGCCTTCCGGTCCGCCATGGATCACAATCATCACCGGGCGTTTACCGGTGAACTTTTTTGCCGGTTGATAATAAAAACCGGAGATCTCTCTTTGATCGAAACTTTTCCATTTGATAAGGGATGGCATGCTGAGCTGATCAGGAACGAGGCCGCCCATCTCACTTTCTGTCCATCTTTGCAAGGTTAAGGCTTTGGTATCGTATACAAAAATATCGGTCGAAGACCGGGCTGAATTTATGGTAAAGGCAATATCCCTGTTATTGGCATGGAATACCGGTTGGCTATAAACGCCCTGGGGAATATTGTTTAATTTCACGTACTTGTTACCGTTAGTATTCATCTGGTACAGCTTCGATTCTCCATCTTCATTTGTCAGGAACACGACCTGGTTCCCATCTTTCGACATGGTAAATCCCTCGATATCCCATGGAATATTGCTGATATAATTGATTTTTCCAGAAGCGAGGTCCATATAAGACAGGCGGCGGAATTCATTGTCTTTGTCGGTAATAAAATAAATCCCTTTTCCATTGCTTGTAAAAGCTGCGTTGCTGTATGAAATGCTTTTTTCATCCCGGTCTGTTAATGCTGTTTTAGTTCCGGCAGCAATATCGGCGATCCAGTAATGTGATTCGTTGGCCGAAATGCTTTCCAGTAATAGTAACTTTTTGTCATCGGGCGACCAATCCAATATTCCCCAACCACCTCCATTCAGTTCAAGGATGCGTTTATCGGTTGAAGGATTGGCAGGATCCATAATATAAACATCTCTGTCGGCCCCATTGCGGCGGGTAGAACTGTACGCAATTTGTTTACCCGACCTGCTCCACTGCATGCCCCCATTTTGAGTACGCCCTCCATCGGAGATCATGGTAACCTCACCGGTTGCCACATCAAAACGGTAAAGCTGGGAAAACTCATTACCTCCAATGTCTTTGGTAAACAGGAAATATTTTCCGGCAATGGGCTCATAGCTTGCGTTGGTAATGGCATCTTCATAAAATGTTACCTGTTTACGATCGCCCATGGGCATTTGTACTACATGCAATTGCGGCACATTAGCAAAACGGGTAGAAATGATCATCTGCTTTTTGGTTGGATGCCAACTTGAAAAAGAAGCTCCACGGGACTCTGTATAGCGCTGAACATCATTTTTGATGGAAACGGGAATATCGGGAATGCCTTCGATCACCAGGTTAGAACCAGGTGTAACAATATCTTTTTGCTGGGCAAGAATCCCCTGGCTCCAAAGGAGCAAAATAAATGCAATACGTTTCATGATTATTTTTTATGAATATCAAGATAGGTAAAACTGTTGAATTGTGGAGGGTGGAGGCAGGATACTAGATACTAGATGCTGGATACAGGATGCTGGATGCTGGATGCTGGATGCTGGATGAAAAAAAGCACCAGGTCTGTTTCCTTGCCCACAGTTACCCATGTTGCAATTTTCACTTACCTGATGCTTTTGTGATTGGCGGGATTTCTTTCAAATTCCTGCCGCTCTATTGTTTTATAAATGTACAACTTCATAATACCTGTTTCCAAATTTTTAGTCATTTCGTTTCGCACCTGTTTTACACCGGAATATGCACATAGTAAAAACTGGCATGTCAGTGGCGCATTTTTTCAAACTACGTGTTTAACCTAATTTCGTTCACTCTTATCAATGGAAATTGATAGCTATTCTAAATAAATGAAGACGCAATAGATTATACAATTCTCTGAGCATGCACACTGAAGCCCATCATTATTTTATATTAAACAAGCCTGTTAACATGGTTTCTCAATTTGTGAGCACACACGAAGTGGGTTTATTGGGCGATCTTGAGTTTCGGTTCCCGGAGGGCACGCATGCCATCGGCCGGCTGGATAATCATTCTGAAGGACTGTTATTACTCAGTACGAATAAAAAAGTAACCCGGTTATTATTTTCAGATGTCAATCCACATAAGAGAACATACCTGGTGCAGGTAAATAATTTACTTGACGAAGAAAAAATAAACAGGTTGCGAACAGGTGTTACCATACGCATTAAAAACGGGGACTATTATACCACACCAGCCTGCGATGTAGTAATGGTGCAGGATCCGTTAAAATTGTATCCTCATATCGGCGCCGACATTCCATTTGGGCAACATAGCTGGATGCTGATCACTTTAACCGAAGGTAAATATCACCAGGTAAGAAAGATGGTTGCAGCTATACGTCACCGTTGCAAACGCCTGATAAGGCTTTCGATTGAAAATGTTTTGTTGGAAGACCTGGCACCCGGACAAGTAAAAGAAATGAATGAAAAGGATTTTTTTAAGCGCTTGAAGATAAAATATCCTTAACGTGTTCTACTGTTAAAAAACATCTGGATCAAACTCATCATTGCGAAAGATTGCTTCGTTCCTCGCAATGACGCAAAAATGAAACACTTATTTATTCTTCATGAACCGGTTGAGCTCCTCTTTGCTTTTGTTGGAAGCCAATACCCTGGCAACTTTCCCATAATTCTTGATATCGATGGTATGATTGTAAGCAAACTTGGCGAAGGTTAATTTCGATTCTTCCAACGACAAAAGGCTGGTGATCTCTATCACCTGTTCGCAGGAGAGGCAATTGGCAGTGGCCAATGCTTTGGCAGCCGCCATTTTTAATTTATCATCTTTGGCTTCTGAAATATTCTTTTTTGCCGTAGCATAATCCGCTTTCCACATGGGCCATTCATTCTGGCAAACCCATTCTGCAGGTTCTGCATTGTTTTCTGTTACTTCTTTTGAAACAGCCGGGATAGGTTGATTGACTGTCTTTTGCGCTGGCTTAGGTTGCACTGCCAGGTTTTTCTTATCTGTTTTGTCGGATTTCTTAACAGGCGTATCTTTTTTAGCAACAACGTCTTTCCTGTCGCCAGGTTTTACTACAACAGGTTTACTGATCACCGAATCTTTTTTGACAGGCCCCGGCTTTTCAATAACCGAAATGGTTGCAGTGGTCGTTTTCGGAACAGCTGAACCGGCCGCAACCATATTTGGCTGGCCACCAGGATTGTACTGGTAAACATTCATACCGGGTGAAGGAATGAACTTTTTAGAAACATTGTTCATGGCATAAAACCGAAGCTTTGCGGTATTTACATGACGGCTCACTTTATAGGTAGCGTCCATCATGTTATCATCGCCATCAGAAACACTTACATTGGTTTTTGTAATGGCCTTGATCTTATTATCAGCAAAAACCAATTTAACCTGGTAAAACAGATCGGATAATCCTTCAATGCGGATCTTTGATTGAGCAACGGTATTTTGCTGTACCCCGTTTAAGTAAAGAAAGAAATTGTCGGAACCTTCAGAAAAGATGCTGAGATTTCCTTTAGCCGTCTCTTCGCTGTTGTTTTCAGTTTGCGTATTCAATGCATTATTGACCGGAGGAATAAAATCTTTTTTTATGGTATTCATCGAATAGAACTTCAACTTCGGTAGTCCTGAACGACGGCTGATCTTATAAGAAACTTCCATCATATTATCATCACCGTCGGAAATAAATACATTTGGTTTTGAGATGGCCGTATAGCGGTTGTTTTCAAACTCGATCTTAACAAGGTATGACAACTGGCTGAGTTCCCGGATGCGCAGTGTTGACTGGGCCACATCATTCTGTTTTTTCCCATCCAGGTACACAAAAAAACGATCCCCATCTTCCGAAAAAATGGTCAGGTTGCCCATTGCTTGCTCCTGGGCGAAAAGGTAGGTTGGCAGAAATAGAAAAACAATTAAAAACCACTTGTTCATTCGAAGATATTTTTCACACTGCAAATATAATGCATGATGCTGTGCAGGCCGGGAAGGAAATACCCCCAAATAATTCACGTTAATGGCTGTTTAAAAAGGCATAAATCTTATATGCTTTAATATAGATAAAAAAGCCCCGGTCTGTGAGGACCAGGGCGTTGGAGATACAAATTTTATTTAATCGCCACTGATGAATTTATTCAGTTCATCCTTGTTGCTATCAAAAGAGAAAACGTTGTTTACTTTAAAGTAATTCTTCGGGTCGGTGGTATACTTGTATGCATACTTGGCAAAAGTTAATTTGGATTCTTCAAAACTAAAGACTTCACAAAGTGCTACAACCTGGTCGGTGCTCAAACAATTTGATGCGGCGATGCTCTTTGCAGTTGACAATTTTGATTCTTCAAAAGCTGTTTCAGAAACTGTTTTCTTTGCTGCAGTGAAATCACCTGCTTTCATTGGCCAGCCATTGCAATTGCCGGCATTATTTGAATGATTGCCCTGGGAAGACGAATGACTGCTGCTACTGGTGGTGGTGGTTGTGGTGGTGGTATGCGATTCTACAGGATCGTTGATCGAAATATTCATATTGATTCCTGGCGCATTGATGGTTGCACCAATTGTTCCCGTAGTGGTAGTAGTAATGGTTTGAGACGATGGAGCAGCCTGGCCAAACCTACGGACATACATGCCGGCAGGTGGCATGTATTCCTGTTGCACCGGGATGGCAGAAAAATAATTCAATTTCGCTTTTTTGCTTTTATCCTTGCGGATCTTATACGTTACATCCATCATGGTACCATCAGCATCGGTGATCATCAGGCTGTTCTTTGATAACGGAGCCATGGTAGAATCTGCAAATAATATCCTGGCGCTGTAATAAGGCTGCGGAAGCTCTTCGATCCGGATATTGGTTTGCGGTACATCGTTTTGTTTTTCACCATTTAAGATGAGGTAGAATTTGTCGCCGTCTTCCGAGAATATGGTGAGATTCCCGGTTGATTGCCTTTGAGCAAAAAGAATAGCAGGTAATGCAAAAGCCAATAGTAAAATTATTTTTTTCATACTTTTTATTTTGTGTGCGTAAATGTATAATAAAAAAAATAATATAGCATAATACCAAACCCTTAAAAATTCGTGAAAGAAGTTGAAATGAATATTTTACTAAATTATGACAGGCCTATCTGATCAGGGTGATCGTACCTTTCCTGGCTTGTTTTACCCGGCTACGTTGCGTGTAGGTTGCAATCCAAATAAATGTCTGCATGTCGGAAGGAACACCCTTGTAACGGCCATCCCATTTTTTATTGGGATCGGTACTGCTGAACACTTTTTGTCCGTAACGATTATAAACATCGAGGCTGTATTGCTGAAGTGATGCAATATCACCAATAGCGCCAAAGCCGGGATTACTGGCATCTCCATTGGGAGTGAATGCAGAAGGGAAATAAATATCCTTGCAATCGACCGTTATCTTCACAGAACCGGAACCAGTACAGCCATCCGCATCTACTACCTGTACCGAATAATCGCCGGTTTGGGTTACCGTGTAAGTAGGATTGGTTGAATTATCCTGCCATTTGTAACTGGCAAATGAGCCTGGATTTAATACCAGGGATTGCCCGGGACAAATGGTAATATCAGGACCCAAAGAAGCATTTACGATGTTCACTTCAGCCTTGATCTCGATGCCCGGTACCTGTTTACTACAACCATTGTCATCGGTTACCGTCAGATCATACATGCCAGGTGCCAGGTTGATAATGGAAGAAGTTAGCTGCACGGGACTGGTGTTCCACAGGTATTGGTATGGAACGGTGCCGCCTGTTACTGTTGAACTGATCGAACCATTGTTATTTCCGCACTTAGCCGCTGACGTTACTACAGCTACATTCAGTGGCAGCGGATCGTTGAAAGAAAAAGCAAAAGTGGAGCTACAGGCACCCGGTGAAGAAACGGTAACCAGGTATTGGCCGGCAATATCCGGCAGGTTGCTTACTGATTGCGATGTTTGAACCGGGTTTGTATTCCAACTATAGGTATATATACTTGATGGCCCGCCTGTGGGTGTAGCTGCAGACAAGGCCCAGTTATTATCCCCAAAACAGGCGCTGCTTGCATTGATCTGCGGCGTTGCATTGACCGTGTAAATGGTAGCCGTTTTAATGACCGGGCCGGCAGGAAAATTAGCTGTCATGGTAACCACATATGATTGGCCAAGCGTAAGATATGTATGAGCCGGGTTGTCCAGGGTTGAACTATTGTTCGCACCTGATGCAGGTTCTCCAAAATCCCATTGCACGCTACAAGCAGAAGAAAGGTTGGTAAATTGAACTGCTCCATTTAGCCCGCAGGTATAACTAAAATTTGCAACGTTTGGAGGCGGTGCTTCAGCGATGTAAATATCATCTACAGCAAATCCATCAAAATCATTACACTGCGTTCCGGCCCCAAAATAAAACCTGAATATAACATTTGACTGCCCTGCCAACATGGCCATATTATGTTTGGCCGTAACCCAGGTGCCGCTTCCCAATCCGTACAGGCAGTTGTTTCCGCCTCCTCCACCGGTTTGTATATTGCCCGACCAGCCGGGTTCTCCTCCAAGGAAATTAATTGGCGTATAGGTGTACCAGTTAGTGCCCTGGCAATTGGCGGGTGAATTTACTGTTCCTAACGTAGTAAAGTTATTGCCGTTATCCAGTGAATATTGAAAAGTGGCCCCGTCGAATCTTCTTTCTGTTTCCCAGAAAACTTTGAATGATATTTCAGGATTGGTAAGTGTGGTAAAATTAAAACAAGGGCTGCGCAATTCGGAATTACCACTTGCATACGAGCTGGCACTTAAGCCTCCAACGATCCAGCATTTTACGCCGCTGCCTGCCGATTGAATCACTTGCTTGGTGGTAGCAGGTAAACCACAAGCCCAACTGTTAGCAGGAAAGGAAGTCCATTTGCCATCGTCGGCATTTTCAAATCCTTCGTTGTATGGAAATGTATTGATGATCGCCGTGCATTGGGCATTTGCCTGCTGCACCATCAAAGTCAGCATAAAAATAAAAGAAAATAAAGTAGTGTTTTTTACCATATGTCTACCCGGCAGCCCCTTTCAAGGCAAGCGGCAAAGTTACTGCTAATCACCTGAATGTAATCGATGATAGCTGCATAGTTTATACACTTTTAATCCGGAAAATATATTTGCAAAGCCTTTACAATCAGTCGTTACCGGAGCCGGTAAATGATATTATGGTATTGATTGTTCAAAGATTTATAAAATACCAATATGAATGCAAGTATAATGACGATGATTATAGCAACATATTGATGAGGATAAATGATGTACGAAAACAAAGAAATCAGCACCAGCCTCGCATAATCGAGGTGAAATATCCACCTTCTTTGTTCGAGCATGGCGCCGGTTGCGATCACACTTAATACAATGAAAAGAGACAGGATGCAAAGAAGCGTCATTGTTAATTGATCAGAAAACAGGATCGTGAAAAACAAAATAACCAGCGTAAACACGGTTTGAATTTTAATGATGTCTAGCAATGCATCGGAAGCCGCATACTTTTTATTTTTACTGGCCAGCTTTTTTTCGAGGTAGGTTCTTATCCGTGGATCGATATTATCTGGTTTGCCAAATAGTATTTTACATTTTTGTGTAAATCCTTTGGCCCTTTTAAAAGCAATTATCATTTCTAAAATAAAGTGAAAATGCTGCCAAAGAAAACTATATCCTTTTAAAGGTTCTGTAAGTCCATATTTGGGAACAGCTTCTTCTTTTGCAAACGTACCAAAGATCTTATCCCAGATGATGAGCACATCGCCATAATTTTTGTCAAGGTATTCTTCATTGCTGCTGTGATGTACCCGGTGATGGGAGGGCGTTACAAGAATATATTCGATCCAACCCAGTTTTCCTACCAGTTGTGTATGCGTAAAAAAAGGATAGGTGCCATGGATCATCAATAGAATCGTAACCATATGTGGCGGGAAACCTACTAACGGTAATACCGACCAGAAGAGTCCCCTGGCGATGGCCTGCAGAACGGTGATACGTGCCGAAACCGAATAATTAAAATCATCACTTTGATGATGCACCACATGAACACTCCAGAAGAGATTTACCTCATGTCCAAACCGGTGATACCAGTACCATACCAGGTCGGTGAGCAGGAATAACAACGCCCAATTCAAGATGGAAGCTTTAATTTGAAAAATGGCAAAATTTTCATGTATCCACGTAAAGAAGAAATAGAATGCTCCTGTTGTAAGAATGTCAGACAGCCTTTCTGCAATACCCACATTGATGTTTGCGATCGTTTCACTTACCTGGTATACCTTTTTGCGTTTACGTTTACCCCACCAATATTCAAGTGCCATGAACATTAAAAAGAACGGAATGGCGAATGCAAGGAGGTTTAATTTCATCTATTTGAATATTTTGGTTTAAGCGAATCTGTAACCAGGAAAGCTGCGAAAATAAAAGTATTTTATTAGCCTACCAATTTTGTAGACTATTAATGGGTTAAAGAAATAGATGTTTTTGTTAAAATTCATTCTAACTCTTAAACCTGATTTTCCGCTACGTCGTTTCATGTTTGTAATTCCTAATTAACCTTGGGGGCAATATTTGCACGAATAAGTTTATTTTTATCGTTGCAACCCATCCTATAAATACAATTGCACATGATTAAAAAAATACTTTTCCTTTTTATATGCATCTTCGTTTCCCTTTCAGGATATGCACAGTTCGGTTTATATGCATCGGCGGTTTATATTAAGTCGAACGGAAGCAGTGCGTTTTATAACAATACGGCACCTGGGCTCGGACAAGACATTGGCACATTAACTTTCCAGGGAACAGATCTTGGTGTGTTTGAACAAAACTCAGCCAATCTAAAAATTACAGGGTCGGAAGTAAAAACCTTTAAAGGACCTGGTGATAATGTTTGTTCGGCCAGGTTGAATTTTACGGTATATCCTACAGGTGTAAGACCAGTATCGCCCATCTATACTGCCATTGATCTTGGATTTTACGCTGATTGCTTTGCACCAGCCTGTGGCGCATTCTTCGGATCATTTCCATTAGTTGCGGGAGGAGGATGTTGTACAGCAGGAGATCAGAAATGGCAGAATCCCGGGTCCGGTATCGCAGCGGATATTGATCTCACCACATTTACTCCTGGTAGCTATACTTTAGAAATGTATTATTCCTATACCGGCGAGGATGGAGGAGCTGGTTGCGTAACTACTAAATTTGATAATAACAATAACAACCCGGTAAATTATACTGCCAGCTTTACCATATCTTCAACCGCACCGGTGAGTTTTGGGAATATACAGGTAACGAACCTGCAAAACAGGAATAAAATATCCTGGTACACTTTATCAGAATCTGAAACAGCTTCGTTCACACTCGAACATTCTTTAAACGGAATCTCATTTAATTCTATCGGCGACATTCCGGCAGCCGGATATTCAACTACCAGTAAGGCCTATACGCTGATGCATAATGATCCCAATATGGGAATTAATTATTACCGGGTGAGGATGAATGAAAATGGTGGCAGGCAGCAATTTTCCCGTGTGGTTAAAACTTCTAATAATCTTCCTGGTCATGCGTATGTGAACAATAACCCTGTTAACAATAACCTGCTGGTAAAGAACTTGTCGAAGGGAGATGTGATCACCCTTTTCAATGCTTATGGAGCGAATGTTTACAGGACAGTTGCTGCTTCCGGACAATTAAATATTGATGCAAACTTTTATGCAAATGGTGTGTATCTGCTTAAAATTATCAATAAGGATTCAAATGTCACCTTGCCTGTAATTATCCAACATTAATAGAAGAAAAGGAATG
>ERZ795056.465-NODE-465-length-51459-cov-20.223679_pt1 | contig 51459 bp, 28 predicted proteins | sample MGYA00375140_ERZ795056 | MGnify/ENA primary metagenome ERZ795056 (study PRJEB30185, sample SAMN05720227) | activated sludge metagenome | isolation source: Anaerobic digester | place: USA | collected 2015-03-09 ...
GGATCGCCGTCCGTCTCGCTGGTGCGGTAGACCTCGACCCGAGCGCCGTCGAAGGCCGCATGGACGGTGTACCAGACGCCTTGCGCGGTCTCGATCTCGGCGGTGTCGAGTTCCTGGATGTCGTCCGAGCCATCATACGCGATCAGCGCTAGCTGATCCGGCGCGACGCGCAGGGCGACATAGGGGTGATACGGCGGCAACTCGGCAGCATGGCTCGTATCGACGGCGAGCAGGATCTGGGCGTAGTACTTGGCCGCGTAGTCATCGCCGTCGGCCTCATCCATGTTGCTGTCGCCATCCGGGTCGGCTGGGTCATGGACGGACCGGTACTCGACCGTCAGCGTCGCACTACCCGCCGGCAATGCCCGCAACACGGCCCCGACCGTAGCCGTGGTCTCCTCGAGGAACCCGCCATCGCCCGTGTTCCAGTTCCACGTGCCCTCGAGGACGGTGCAATCGCCCGGCTCGATGGTGAGTGCCGTGGTGGTGGCTGCCGTGGACTCGTCGTACTCGACGAGGCGTCCCAGGGCGTCGTAGCGGTGCCACTGCGACTCGGCGACGGTGCACAGCGCGCCGGCCGCGTCATATCGCCGCGTCTGGCCGACCGTCGAGGTCGTGTAGCGGTGCATGATGGCATCGATGCCCGTCATGGTGTATCCGCTGCCCGTCCGGTTGCTGGCGCTATCGAGGGACCACGCGGCGCCGATGCTCGACGGGTCGAGGCGGTTCAGGCCGTCATAGGCGTAGTCAACCGCCGCAGCAGCCAAGGGCCCGCCGGTGACCTGGTAGTCGTCGAGGTTGTACGCAGCGTCCCACGAATAGGTGCGGACGTCGAGCGCGGCCTTCGAGCCATCCGAGTGGGTGACCGTCTCGACCCGGTGTCCCGTTGGGTCGTACCCGAGCGCCGTATCGGTGCCATTTCCGAAGTGGCGAGCTGTCACGCGCCCGCCCAGGTAGTCGAAGCCGGCCACGTGGGCGCTGTCATGCCAGACATCGGTGATTCGGTCCGCCGCATCCCACGCGTAGGTGACGGTGTTGCCGGTATCCGGTGGATCGAGGCGCGTGCGGAGTCCTTTGTTGTTGCAGCGGCTCGTTGTGGTGTATCCCGAGGTGCCCTCCGGGACGATGCTTTCCTCGACGACGTTGCCCAGCGTGTCATAGCGCTGCGTGACGACCGACGCGTCATTTGCCGCCGCCACGAGCCGACCCAACGGGTCATAGGCGTACGTGGTCGTGCCCGGATCGCTCCGTCCGGCCAGGTGGTCGAAGTGCTGGGCGACCGGCCGGCCGAGGGCATCGTACGCAGCATGCGTGATCAAGCCGTTGGGGGCCACGTGCTCGCGCGGGTTGCCGACGGCGTCGTATTGGCGGAATTCCTCGGCGGTACCGTCGGCATAGGTCGTCCGAACGGGCCGGCCCAGGATGTCGTATTCGTGGACGGTCTCGTTGCTGTTCGGATCAATTTCGATGGTGAGGCGGCCGTTGGCGTCGTAGCCGTAGAGCTGCGCCGCATCGATGCCCGTAGCGTCGTGCGCGGCCTCCGTCAACTGGCCCAGCGGGTCGTAGGCATACTCCGTCACATTGCTTCGCCCATCCGTCTCGACCACGGGGCGGCCGAAGCTGTCATAGCCATAGCCCGCCGTGTTCGGCGTAGCTCCGCCGAGAATGCGCGTCTCGACGAGCCGGCCAAGGTAGTCGTATTCGTACTCGGTTTCGAACTCGGCGTCGGCCTTGGACGCCGTATCGAGTGCCGTCTCGGTCACGCTCGTCACATTGCCATCAGCGTCGTAGGCGTACTCGAGTGCGTCGCCCGAAGCCGCTGTGACCGACGCCACGCGCGAAACGGTGTCGTAGGCGTACTGCGTGGCGGTGCCCTCGAGCACGCGGGAGACCAAGCGCCCGGCATCGCTGAAGACAAGGTCCACGTGCGACCAGCCGTCGGCGATGTTGATGCCGTCGGCGTCCTCATGCATGGCGTTAACGTCGGTCAACCGCCCGGCCAGGTCATAGCCGTAATCGGTTCGCGCCAGGAGGGCGGAGTCCGGCCCCACGGCATCCACCCGCGTGGCGCGGCCGAGGGCGTCGCGCACGTACTGGGTTTCGAGGCCCACGGGATCGACACCGCTGGCCAGCCGGCCGAGGCTGTCGTACGTATACTCCCAGCCACGGGCCTCGGGCGTGCCGTAACCTTCGATACGCCGCGTGACGCGCCCTGCCGCGTCGTAGTCGAGGCGCGTCACGACTTGCCCGGACCGTACGATGCGGACCGGCAGATCGCGCGCATCGTATTCGTACTCGACCACGTTGTCCGGTTCGGTCCCGGCTGCGGCCAAGGGCGTCTCGACTTCCACGATGTTCCCGTTCGCGTCGTAGTGATACGCGGTCACGTTCTTGACCGAATCCGTCTCGCGGCGGACCTGAGTGACCCGGTTGCGCGTGTCGTAGTCGAATCGGGTCGCAACCAGGGCGTCGCCGCCGTCCTCGGGATCGAATATCGGATTGCCGAAGAGGACGGAACTGCCGCCCTCGTCGAACCACGCGCGCTGGATACACGTTACATTGCCATTGGCGTCATGCTCGAAACTCGAGGTCGGGCGCTGCGTGATGGTGGCGCTTGTCTGCGGGTACTCGACCTCCTCTAGGCGGTCGAGATGGTTCCAATGGAAGATGGACTTGCGTGCCTCGATCGGTACGCCGCCACTGTGTCCGTTGGGGGCGGCGGTCTTCTGGACGCGGCCGACGTTATCGGGCTCGAACGAGGTCTTGAGCGCGAGGCCGTCCGCATCCGCCACCTGCGCGGTCAGGTAGCCGTTCGTGTACGCGAAGGTATCGCGCCGCCGGTGGTCCTCGTTGCCGACCACGGGGTTCTTCGGATGGATGTGTTGGGTGACCTGGCCCTGGGCGTTGTAGGCGAACTCCTGGTGATGGTGCGGGGCCGTGTACAGCGGGAGGCCGTCGTAATCGATGCCGTCGAGGGTAGCCAGGCCGTCGGTCGAGTAGGTGTACGTGGCGCGCTCGAGCAGCACGCCGCCCTTGTCACGCACCGTGCGCCGTGTAACGAAGGTTTCGCCGAACCGGGCGTCCCAAACCGGCAGGCTGTCGTCGTGGTCGAAGAGCGTGACCAGCTTCGTGCCCGAACCGTCGTTGGCCAGGCGCTCGATGCGTGTCAGGTTCAGCCGCCGCGTGTAGGCCGGTGCCGTCGTGCCGAGCCCGGCGTACTGGTACGAGATGATGACGCCATCCGGAAGCGTGATCTGCGTCGGGACATCGTCGGAGATCAGTTTGGAGTTGAAGATGTGGCTTTCCCAGGCGATCCGCGTCGTATAGGTCTCGTCCGGGCCGATTTCGCAGCGGCGGACGAGTTGGTTGCGGCTGTTGAAGAAGTGCTCGGTCACGTGTCCTGCGCCATCCGTGGTGCGTGTTCCGCGCGCCTCGCCCGACTCCAAGGTCAGGCCGGTGTACGTGAAGGCGACCGTACCCGCCTCAGGGCCGGAGCCGTGCTGCTGCGAGGTCAGGAAACCGTCCGTGTAGGTGTTGGTCAGCGACACGTTGCCACGGCCGTCGGTGACCGTCTGCAAGCGGTTCTCGCCGTCGTAGGTGTACCCGATCGTGTCGCCGCCGGGATAGGTGACCGTTTCCAGATTGCCGCCATTGTACGCGTACGCGATGCTCCGGCCGAGACCGGCATTCTCGGTGAGCGACGCGATGGTGCCATCCGGATTGTAGGAAATCGTGTAGGTCCGCCCGAGCGTGTCCGTGATGGTCTGGAGGCGGTCCTGGGCGTCATAGGCGAAGCTCAGCGTGTTGCCGAAACGATCCGCGATCTCGTCGATGATGTTCCGGTCAGTAACGTCTGAATAGACGAAAGACCATACAACGCCATCTCCGAAGAGGATGGCGACGTCGCCGCTCTCATCATCTTCTGTCAGGGCGGCGTCCCATCCATCGGCGTAGTAGCAAAACGGGGTCTTGACGGCATGATATCCGTGGTAGCGGAAGCGGGTGGTGATGCCATTGCCCATGTGCACGTCATAGACAAAGTCGGAACCAAGATGTAGTGATATCGCGCTGATGTCGAAGTTGTGGCTCCACTCGCCGCCGAAATAAGGATCGGCCGAGGCACTAGATCGATGGATACGACTCCAGACGAAATCCAGGCCTCGCCCCGGCACAGCGAAATCCACCTGCTTCTCAAAGGCCTCGCCTGAATACAGCAGCGCCGGATATGCACTGGACTTGGGATTGTCTACAGTGCGCGAGGCCGCCTGATACGCGGGCCCCCAGAGCAGACCTCCGCCCGAACGACGCCCAGCGTCCGGATCCCACCGAGGTGACACCGGATTGCGAACTTGTGTTCCTGCAGACTTAAGGTAGAGTGAGACGCTCCAGTCGAAATCGTCGTCGGACGAGTAGAAAAGGCCACTGCCTTCATAGATGGCCCCATTACGCAGCCACTTGTCGACGGTTGCGCCCGGAGCAAAGAAGTCGGCGTCGTGTAGGAAGAATCCGACCTCTGGCCCAACGCATATTCCAGCGCAAAACATACCGATAGTAATGTTATAACTATGGTAATGAATTTGGCCTGATCCCAAGACATCAACCTCAATCACAGAATCATCGGTGGGCAAGGAACTCAGGTTCTGCAAGACACCGTCCAGATAGAGGTAAAAACTGACGACATAGTTGTAGTCATCCGCCCGCGCCGCAGCGGGGAGGAACAGGAGCGCGCACGCCAGGGCCATTAGGAATCGAGTTGTGTTCTTCTTCATGGCTATTCTCCCCCGCGTTATCGGGCCAGGACGGTGTCCAGGACCGCCACCCGCTTCGAGACTGCGTTGTTTTCTTCGCTCGATTCAGCCGCTGCCGACACGTTGGTGACGCCGAGGACGTAGTACACACCCGGCGCGAGGTCGGGAAACGCCTCGGAGACGACTACGCTGTAGGATCCTTCCGACGGCAAGGCGCCCACGTGTGCCTGGAGGTCGAGTTCGAGGTCGGCGCCGTCCCATGCCGTGTCGCGCGACAGGTAGATGCCGTCCGACCAAGAGGCGCCCGCCGTGGTCGCCTGGCCAATGTTCGTCACCGAGAACGTTGCCGACAGCGTATCGCCGGCCTGGCCGGAATCCGGCGGGGGAGATAACCAATCCGCGTAGAGATCGCCTTCCGGTGGCGCAAACACCGAGGTCACGGCAAGGCCGTCTTCTGCAACTTGCATCGTTAGTGGGTCCGTGTTTCCCTGGACATCTCCGGTCCATGCGAAGAAAGCCCAATCCTCCGCCGGTGTAGGCGCCAATTGCAGACGTTCGCCCAGGAAGCAGAACACCGGTTGAGTACCGTAGTCGACGACGTTGTCCACCGGCGCGGGATGGAGTGTCGCAGTGTAGGCGGAGGTGACCTCGACCGTGCCCTCTCCGGATACCCCCACGGCCAGATCCGTCCGCATGCCACCCAAGAACACAGGCCCGCCCACAGCCTTGAGCGTCAGGGCCTTGGTGGCGTACGTGGATCGCCCATTCCACGGCCGCACAAAGGATCCGGACAGGAGCAACCTGTCGCCCGCGTTGGCCGTTGCCGCGGCGGCCGGAATGCTGTCCCCGGCCGCGAAATCGACCGACACATTCGCCTTCGGACTGCCCGCCGCGGGCGTGTCGTCAGCGAAAACGGTTCCCCCTGTCACGAGTCCAAACACCAAGAGCGCCGAAGCAGACGCCCACCGCCCCCTCTTGCGCATACCGATGCCGGCGAGGCCGAGCACGGCCCCGGCGGTCACGAGAAGTGCCCATGCCGCCGCGGCGGGCATAGCGCAATCGTAGGTCCAGGGGTCTGTTCCATCCTGGAATTCCTTCAGGTTGTCTCGGCCATCACCGTCGGGATCCGCGTGGGGATGGCCCGGATCGCCGGGATCTCCGACGGCGTAGGGATCGAAGCCGTACAGGTCTTCCCAACCATCGTCCATGCCATCGCCATCCGAGTCGGGATCGTTGAGATTCGGGTCTCCATCGAGGTCCACGTCCATGCTTCCGAGAATGATCTCGGCGACGTCGGCCAGGCCGTCGCCGTCCATGTCGCCCTCACCGATGACGTACAGCCCGGCCCCCGACGCCACGACGATCTCGGCGTTTGCCTCGAGGATCAATCCCGAACAGAAGCTTTCGCCCGGCTGGAGCGTTGGGAACCGTCCACCGGTGGGGGTTGCGGGAATCACGGCCGAGTCGGACAGTCCGGGTGGCCCCGCCGGCGACCAGTTGGCGGCTTGGCCCCAGTCGTTGTTTACGGCCCCCGTCCAAGTGAAGGGAGCGGGGTGGGCGAGGAGACAGTAGGTAGACGCCAGCATGAGGATGAGGCAATGGCGATAGGCAGCACTGCTTCCCATGACACGTTACTCCTTTCCGCAAGCTTCCGGTTTCAACGAACCTGTCAGGTGACAGGCGGTATCCATGCTTGTACACCCAGGAGCCGTGGCCCACGGCCCATGCTGGTCCAACGGGCAAGGCACCGTGTGGACTGCGCAAGCTTGCTTGCGCTTTGGCTTGGAGCGGGGCGTCGACTGGCCGGCGGGGCAGCAAGCTACCCCGAAGAAGAGCGGCAGCAAGCTACCGCAGTCCACGTAGGTCCCGTGTTTCCCGCGAGATCCTTCCTTCAATGAGGCGCTGAGGATGGCGTAAGGAAGAGCGTTCGTAATGACGGAGAGAATAGTCTGACCGGCAGGACGCCCGTCTGGAACGATAGAAAGGCCCTGCCTTCTATGACATTTGCTCGCGTCCGTTCGCATTATCCTCACTTTTGTCTCCGTCTTCCTGAGGTCATGCCCAGGTACCTCATGGATTGCCTGGCGATTCCGGCGGCCAGCAAGAGCGCGCTCAGTGCCAAGCCTATTACGCTCGAGGCCGGGACAGCCCAAGGTTCGTGTACGTCAACCGTCGCGACGGGCGTGGGGTAAAACGCCTTGGCCGAATCGGTGATCACGGCATCGTAGTCGCCGGCGTCGGAGAACTGGAGGTTCAGAATTTCGAAGGTGCTGCCGTCGGCCCCGGGAATATCGACGCCATCTTTCCGCCACTGGATGTGCACAGGGCCGACGGTTCCCGTGAATCCCACGTGGAGAAGGAGGCGTTGCCCTTCCGCGAAGTCCCCGCCCTGGGGCAGGTGGGTGAAAGCGAAACCGGGGTTGGCGTACTCAGCAAAACGCCGTGCATAGGTGTTGTGAGCGGCATAGAAACAACCTCCGACGTAGAGGGATCTTTCCGAAGGGACGATGGAGAAGACGGAATACAGCAATTGAGGCTGCCAGCCTGTTGCACTACCGTCGACCGCATCCGAGGCGATGAGGGATAGGCGGGTTTGGCCGCCGACTGCGAGATGATCTCCGCCGACATAGATTATCGTTCCAGACAAGGCCAGTGCGTTGACGAAGTCGTCGTCTGCGGTGCTTTCCAGACGCGGATTCCATGCGGTCGCTTGCCCCGTGACGCGATCCAAGGCGGCGATACGATGACGAGGCTGGCCCCCAATCTGCGAGAAGTAGCCGCCGGCGTAAACGGCTGACCCTGAGACGGAGAGAGCGTTGACTTCATCATCGGCGTTGGGGTTCCACGGGGTTGGCAGACCGGTGCTAGCGTCGATAGCGGCAATATGGTTCCTGGGTTGACCGCCCACGGCGCTGAAGCTCCCCCCCGCATACACGGTTCCCTCCGATACCGCCAGGGCGTTCACGTCGCCGTCGACATCCGGATCCCATGCCAAGGGAACACCCGTCACGGGATCCAGGGCGGCAATGTGATTCCGCAACTGGCCGTTGATCTTGGTGAACGGACCACCGGCATACAGGATTCCGGACGAGAGCGCCAGCACAGAGACGTCAGGCCGATTGTTGATGTCCCACGTGAATGGCGTCCACTTTTCCACAGTTCCTGTCAGTCTATCGAAAGCCACGAGGCCGCCGTAGAATCGAAAAGCTCCGCCCATGTAGACGGTATCCTCTGAAGCCACCAAGGCCCGCACTACATCTTTCGGATGGGGGCACCAGTCTGTGGCGGATCCAGTGATGGCATCGACGGCTGCAACATTGGTGCGCTCTACACCTCCGACACTTGCCAACTGGCCGCCGGCGAACACCGTGTCTCCCTGAAACGCAAGCACATCTGCGGGGCGGTCTCCCCTCGGATCCCAAGACGTCACGTGGCCGGTTGCCAAGTCAATCGCGGCAAGATGCCTTCGATGCTGGCCCCCGACAGAGTCGAACCAGCCAATGGCGTAGAGGGTGCCGTCGCCGAGGGCCAAGGCCGTGATCGAGCTGTTGAACGCGTCGAGAGTGGCTGCCGTTGCTCCTGTGACCGTATCGACGGCAGCGATTCGTCCACATGTCTGGCCTCCCGCCTGCGTGAATCCACCGCCCAGATAGACGGTGTCACCGGAGACGACCAGCGCATATGCCTCATGGCTCAACTCGGGATTCCAGTCCGTGACCTCGCCTGTCGCAAGGCTGAATTGGGCGACACTCCGGCGTGCCTTCCCGCCAATGACGTTGAATGATCCCATGACATAGAGCACGTCGTTGGCGACTACCAGGCCTTCCACACAACCATTTGCGCCGGGATTCCAGTCCATGACGGCACCTGAATAGGCATCGACCGCGGCGATGTTCGTCCGCGCTTCACCGCCAAGATCGTCGAAGAAGCCCCCGGCGTAAACGATGCCCCCGGAAACCGCGAGGGCACAGACGTAGGTCATAGGGCCTTGCGGATCTGGATCCCAGTCGGTTACCTCGCCTGTGGCGAGGTCCAGGGCAGCAAGGCCCATTCGACGTTGGCCATCAACATCCCAGAACCCTCCCCCTATGAAAGCCCTGCCTTCGAAAGGAACCAGTGCATTCACGGCGTAATTGGCTTCCGGACGCCAGGTCGAGTCGACGGTGCCGTCCGCGTAGATGTGGGCCAGATTCTTTCTGGGAAGGCCGCCCACACTCCGGAAGGATCCGCCAATATACCAGCCGCCGGAACCGTCTGGGGCACAGGTCTGGACTTGGCCGTCCACCTTTGGGAATCCCGGCCGGACCAACCCCGTGTCTGCGGCGATGGGCACCCATGAGCCGGTTTGTGGCCCGATGTAGGTGAATTCCCCGCCGAGGTACGTCGTGGTCGGTGTGGTGGCGATGGCGTAGACCGGGCCATCCGTTATCCACGTTTCCTCACGCGGCACGTTGCTCTGTGCCGACGCGCTGCCCATCGCGAAGAGCGCAGCCAACCACAGGGTACCAACCGGCATGACCGGGCGCGCCATGGCCTATTCCCTCTCCAGAGTGGGTATCCATGCATACGATGAGAGACCTTAGATATCGCTCACATGGGATAAACGGCCCAGTAGAGAATGTCATATGTACCATCAAATGTCAACAGACAAAATGTGGTGCGTCATAAACACCTGGTAATCGAGGGCTTGCATAATGAACTGTGTAATCCCGGTTCGCGTGTTCATACACCGTGGAACCTACCCACCGACAGAAACGGGTGTGGATTGGGGTGATTTGCCCGGGGTTGACGGAGCCGGGGTGGACGACAGGACACCCCAGCCACGGGCGATCCGGCGTTGAGGGCCCCTACTTGACGATATAGTCCGTGCTCAGATCATCGGGCGGGATCGGCTGTTCCGGCAGCGCGGCGTCGCCGTCAACGAAGGCCTCGAGCAAGACGGGCTCGTTTCCGAAGGTCACTCTGCCATAGGCGAAGCCTCGCTCCCGGTCGGCGAAGAACGCGGCGGGCTGCGCATTCACGTTCACTTGGCGGATGGTATGGCCTCCGGTTCCCAACACGACCCAACTCTCGCAGCCGGCGGGCTCATCGAGCCGAAGCGAGAGTGTGTGGCTCGTGGCGTTCCAAACCTCCGAGATCCGTTTGCCGCCCCACTGGTGGTACACGGCCCCCTCGGGGGCTTTCCGGACGTGAAACAACTGAACCTCGAAGGGGTTCAGTGCCACATTGGAGAATGGCGCGTCCGCTTGGCCCTCCGATACGATCGCGGCGTTTCGGTGATGAACATTGTAGATCACGGTCGGCCCAGCAGAAGCTAGTGACTGCATGGGGGCATCGGGTGGGGTCAATGCGCAGACTGCTGCGGTCTTGTTCATATTGGCCAGAACCACGAGGCTCTCGTTCCAGACGCGGTTGTGATAGAGGACGCCGTACGTGCCCGGGGTTGTTGTCACGAGTTCTGCAAAGGGATCGCATTCATAGAATCCGAAATCATACTGGGCAAGGTTGTAGGTTCCGACGAAGAGCGGCTCGTATTGATTGACGCCGGCGGCATAGGGGAATTTCTCAGGCCAGAGCCGCCAATCCAGGTAGCAGTATTGGCCGCCGCCTGTGAGTAGATCGAAGGCGTAGGCGACTTCGGCGCCGCACCGGGTGGTCTCGCTATCGCCGGCGAAGAGGCAGCCCTGGGCGTACATGTTTCTGAACGAGCCGAAGGTGTCTCGAAAGGCCTCGAGCGACGGGAAGCTGTAGCCTTCGCCGAACAGGTGGCAATCGAAGGCCGAAATGGCGGGGAGGATGAAGCCCTGACTGCAATGATCGATGAGCACGGTGTGTGGGCATCCGGCGCGCAAGGCCTGCCGCCGGCGCCAGTTCACTTCGTGCAGCTCGATAAGGCAGTCGTAGACCTTCTGCGGGTGGCCATGTTCCTTCCAGAGGGTGCAGTTCGAGTAGGGCAAGTTGTCGTCGATGTACATGCCGTCGACGGCATAGCGCTCGAGCATGCGCTGGTCGCACTCGATTCGGTAGTCGGCGAGCCCGTTGGGCGAGGCGAGGCACGTGGCGAGCGTGTTGCAGAACCCGTCCATCGAGGCCCGGTAGTGGCCCCCGTAGTTGAATCCTTGCCAAAGCGCCCAGTTGCCCTCGGCGACCAGTTTTGCCACCGGTTCCGCGTGGGCGTATTGGAGATCGGCGTTGGCCGTCCAGATGAACAGCATGCCGGCGTCGTGGACGGTCTTGATGACTCGGTCGAGTTCTTCTGCGGGTGGCCGTGGCTCGCCGGGCGGGCCCAAGCGGTGCATCTGAAACAGCGTGAAGCCCAGCCGGGCGGCCGCCCAGATCTCGTCATCCGTTGGATAGGGGTACTTTTCGTCGCCTACCCAGATGAACATGCGGAGGTCGCGCCATCGCGGATGCGGCAGGCGATTGGGTGCGACGGCCAGTCCGGCGCGGAACGTGAAGGTCTCGCCCGCGCGAAGTATGTAGGGTGTCCCGTTCTCTCCCACGTGGATCATGTGCTGATGCAGGGCCACGGCGGCTCCGTCTTCTCCGACGGAGTCGACGCGGACCGCGCCGGTGTCCAGTTCCTCGGGCGAGCGGTAGAAGTCGCCCATATCGGTGAACATGGCCAGCGCCGCCTCAGAACTGAATACCTCCAGGCATGAGGTCGGCGTGTGCATGCGAACGGTCTCACCGACCTCGGGCAGGGCGCCCTGGAAGCAGTCCATGCCGTTGGTGTCTCGGCGCTTGTGGAGGTAGTGCGTGAACGCTCCCGTGGCATTGACGTCGTAGCGAATGCCCTGATGCATTTCGAGGTCCGCGGCCGGCGTTAGCGAGACTTCCGACACCAGGACGCCGTCGCTGTAAATGACATTGCGGATGCTGTAGGCAACGCCGTCGGCCCAATCGCCTTCCGTGAGCAGGATGACCTGGCCCGGGCCTTCGGCCAGAATCCGTGTGGCACCGATTGCCGACTTCGCAAGGCTGACGTCGTCGAGCCACAGGGCCGCCGGTTCCCGTAGCTTCACGACGATGCGGCCCTCGCGCACAGCCTCCACTTCAGAAACCGAGCCCGTTGCTCGATCGACCACATACTGGAATGTGGGCCCCTGCACGGCTATCGCTGCATCGCCTGCCGCGCACGACAGATCCTCCGAAGGAAGAGGTTGGCGAAGAAACTCCGTGACGGCCTTGCTCACGGGATCGGCGGCCGGAGTACATCCAGCCAGTTGCACCAGGGCAACTAATAGAATTGAGGTCCTCACGGCGGTGTCCCTTTCACGCGTTCCAATTTCCAGACATCGGACTCCATGTTGTTACCGGCGACCATCCACAGGGCGTCCTTGAAGACGAACACGCTGGCGGCATGGCGAGGTTTCCACGGCGTGTTCGGTACCTCGTGCCAGTCTTCGCCGTCGGCGGAGTACCAAACATCGTTTCGGTTCGCCTGGTTCCAACCTTCCATTACCCACATCTTGCCGTCGAAGACGGCGACATCGTGGTATTCGCGCGGATGCCACGGCGCGGAGCGGGTATGGCACGTCCAGGTAATGCCGTCGGCGGAACTCCAGACATCGTTGTAGAACTGGCGATCGGGGGCGCCGGGCGTGTCGTACGTGCCGCCGCCCAGGATCCACATGCGATCCTTGAACACGACGTTGCCGCCGATCTGGCCTCGGGGACACCAGTGTTCTCCGGATGGCTCCACGCGGTTCCAATGGACGCCATCCTCGGAATTCCAGATGTCGTTGAAGAAACCTTCCTCGGCCGGAGCGTACTGCGGCGTCGTTTGCCCCCCCATGACCCAGATCTTGTCCTTGAACGCCAGCGTGTAGTGCAGCACGCGCGGCCCCCAAGGAACGGGCTGGCCCTCGTTGACGTGGACCCAATCCTTTCCGTTAGTCGAGTTCCAGACGTCGAACTGGTAGTGGCCCTGGATCGGATCGCCGCCGACAATCCACATCTTCCCGCGGTGAACCACATAGCCTGCTGTGTGGCGGCCTTCCCATTCGCGCTGCGGATCGAACTCCGGTTTGCCGAAGGTGTTAGCCCGTTCCATCCCCCAGGTGACGCCGTCGGTTGAACTCCAGACATCGTTGACGCAGTCGAGGGGATAATAGACATCGTCACGGGCGTTCCACCCGCCGATGAGCCACATCCGGTTGTTGTAGACCAATGCGCCTGCACCATCGCGTGGTGGAAAGGCGGCCGTCATCGTAACGTTGGTCCAGCGATAAGCAGGATCGGCCTGTGGCGTCGCCGGGCATCCGAGAAAGAAGCCGACGGCGAGCGCGAACACACCGAATCCGTGAATAGTCAGCCCCGATGATTTCATAGGCCATCTTCCTTGTTCGACAGAACCACGGAACCCTCCGCCTCGGATTCGGCGATTCACAACCACTGTACATATTCGATGATATTGTTATCGAGATCGTGAACGTACACCCATCGGACGGAGCCTTCGATGATGAACGGTCCGGCGGCGACGGGCACGCCGTTGGCCTCGAGTGCCGCCAGTTGGGCGTCCATGTCGTCGGTGCGGACAGCGACGTGCGGGCAATAGGGTCGGCGGATCGGAGGCGCTTCCATGGCACGGGGATGGCCCTCTGCGTCGATCATCTGGAGCAGTTCGAGATTGCCGCCGTTCAGCTCGAAGAAGGCAAACACCTCGCCATGCTCGCGGTCTTCTTGCCGCGAAAGAAGCCTCAATCCGAGTCCCTCGGCGTAGAAACGGACGGCCGCGTCCATGTCGGATACCTGCAAGGCAACGTGGTCGAGAGTCGGCATGCTTTCTCCTTCGGGCCCGTTTGAGCGGTCCATGCAGACTTCAGGCTTCGGACTCTACGGACGTGACGGACTCCAAGGGACCTCAGTCCGTACCCGTTGCCGTCCGTACGGGTCCATCTCGAGCAATATTCAGGCGCTAACCGGCAATCAGTCGCCTGATGACGTCGAGACTTTTGGCCGCGGCGCCGTCCAGGTTCTCGATGCTGCCGCCGCCGCGTAAGGGGGAGCACATTTCGTAGGCGACGTAGCCATGAAACCCGCCGTCCTTCAGACCGGAGAAGAACGCGTCCAGGTCGACGAAGCCTTCGCTCAGCGGCACGGCGCGAACCATCCCCGGGACTTCTTCGTAGTTGATCAGGCCGGGCCGGTAAACGAAGCGTTTCAAGCGCACGTAGTCGGCCAGCGTGGTCTGAACCATGTGGGGCGCCATGGCCTTGGCGCATTCGTAGAGATCGTCTCCGTGCAGGGCCGGCGCCCACGGATCGAACATGGCGCGGCAGTTTGAGTGCCCCACATCGTGGAGGAACTCGCGATACGCGTCGACGCCGACCGCAACGTCGTGGTGGTTCTGGACGCCCAGGACGACCCCATGCCCTTGGGCCACCGCGGCGCACTCGCGGATGGCCGCGACGCAGCGGTTCCAGTCCTGTTGCGGGGCGGTGACATCGGCGGTGTAGCCGGTGAACACGCGGACGATCTTGGCGCCGAGGGCGGCCCCCATTCGCGCCAGGCCCTCCACATAGGCGACCTGCATCTCGACGCAGGGCACTTCGGCGGCCGTTTGGCCCGCGGTGAAGTCGGTATAGCCGGCGATCGTGGCGATCTCGACGCCGGCGGTACGAGCGGCGTCATGCACGGCGGCGAGTCGTTCGGGCGATGCCTCGAGCACGGAAAGGTGCGGCCGTTTGCCCATGAGTTCGACGGCCCGATAACCGAGTTCGGCCGCCTTGCGAATGAAGGAAACGGTGTCGAGCCGGGCCTGACCCCACAGGCCGGCATAGCTGACCGAGAACAACGTAGGTATCATGGTCGCCTCCCGACAGCCGGCCCTTAGTTGCCGGCGCGCTCAAGTCGATACACGACCACCTGATCTTTCATGAACAGGGGAACATAGAGCAAGGAACGGTCCCGATCCAGACCCATGTCGGCCGGCGTCTCGACTTCCGCCAGCGTATATACCGTCTTGCGGTCCGGCGCGATGGCGCACACCTTGTTGCCGATGAAATCGCTCACAATGAAGGTCCCGTCGTCGAGAACCTCGATCCCGTCGAGATTTGTGAAGTGCTCGGACACGCCAAAGGGTTTCGGCTCCGCCTTGCCCTCCGGATCGAGCTCGAACACGTCGTGCGCATCCCAACTAACGGCGTACATGTGCTCTTTGTGGAATGCGACGCCGTTGACGCTCGGAGGCGCGGCGAGGCGTCGCACACCCCCATCGGGTGCCACACGGTAGATGAGGCCTAGCGCCGTATCGGTCAGATAAACGGCCCGGCCGTCCGTGCCCACATCGTTCAGTCGTTGGGCCGGCGGGATCTTGACGACTTCGAGTTGCCGTGGGGGCTTTGTGGAACAACGCATGAGGCGCGCGTTATCGGAGAAGTACAGGTAGTCACCGAGCAAGCCCATGCCTTTGGGGGAATTCATGATGGCATCGGGCGCGCTGTCCAGCCAACGAAGCTCTTGCATGGACCCGTCACTGGCTATGAGCGAGATGAAGCCCTTCCCGTCGTTGTCCCAATAGGCGTCCTTCTCGGCTTCGATATTGGAGACGTACGCGTTGCCCTGTGAAGGGTCCGGACACACGCACTCGGGCACACTCAGGCCGGTGACAACCTTCACCTCTTCGGCAGTCCAGCGGCCGGCGTCCGTGGCGTGTGCAAGGGAGGCAGTGAAGGTCGCGACGGAGCTAATGACGATCACACAGCATCGCACTGATACCATGGCTGATGTCCTCCTACCGAAGCGCTGCCGCGTCCACCTCAATCTCGAACAACAGGTCGTCGCGGCAGACGTCGCTTTTCGTTACGATAGCCGGTAGCGACTCCAAGTTCCTACGCGCTAGGAACGCGTCGTAGCGCGGGATGTCCTTCGTGTCTTTCACGTATACGACGCACCGCGTGACATTGTGCCATTCCATTTCTCTCGATTCCAGAATGGCCTCGACGACCTCGAACGTGCGCGCGATTTGCCCGTCCACATCCCCCAAAGGCTCGGTGCGTCCGTCGAGTGAGATGCTGGCCGTTCCGGAAACGAGTACCTTGCGGTATTCGGACGCAGCGATCTCGACGGCGCGACTGAAACAACTGCCGTAGTCGAGGGCCGGACACTGGAGGGGCGACGGCAGTGCGACCACGTGCAGATTGTTCGCCTTGTTCCGAACGGCAAGCGCTCCCGCCACTAGCGCCGCGCCGGCATGGTTCCGCGCACCGATGCCGGTGCTGGCAGGCACGAGGCCGTCGAACACCTGCTTGCGGTTGAAGAAATCGCGGCGGACGTCGTTGAACTCCTTGTACCAGCCCAAGATATCATCGTTGTAGAACCATGTGCGGATCACATCGGCGAATCGGAATCCGGCCGTTCTCAGGGCGGTATCCAGGGCCTCGAACACGGCGTGCGCCTGGGCCGGCTTGGCGCATGCGGTATTGTCAGGCACGACACCACCCAAGCGGCAGAAGGCGGCCTCATGCGTTCCGAAACAACGGCCGACAACACGCCCCTCGACTTCGATGGGTGTTGACGACGCACCACTAATGGCCCAAATGTGGAGGCCCGAGAAGGGCGACGCCTCTTCCGCGCCTTCTTCGAGCCACGTGATGGGCCAGTCGGGTTGGCCCAGGGCCGAAACCAGAGCCGATTCCGCGTCCTGACGCCGAAGGCCGAAAACATCCAACGATACGGGCTCGGCGTTCAATCGATGGAGCGCCGCGGCGGCGGCTCCGAAGAGGTCTTCGGGCGAGGCGTACTGACGGCTCGAGGCCGTGATGACGTGTTCGCTGTGTGTAGACAGCGGGAGTGAGGCGACGGTGGGCAACTGCAATGTTCTCTCTTGCTGCACTTCAGACATGATACACACCTACTGCTGAGGAGAAGCCGTCATTTCCGGGCGAATCGACCCTTGTCTGGAACGGGCGCACGCGACGCCCCGCTCAGGAACCCAGGGCTACCTTGACCACAACCTTACGTATTCTTCCCGCTCCAACGAGCGGCGCATGGGCATCGTCCGTGAAGAAGATCGCGAAACAGCCGGGCGGCACGGCAACCCAGGAATCCACCCCGTCGCCGAAGAACTCGATATCGGCCGCCGGATTGTAAGCCTCGATCGTCTCGCGGCACGTGATGCGCGAGCGCCACCCCATCTGTTCGTTGCCGCTGACGATGAACTGGATGTCGATGTACTTCCGATGCGCTTCGAGGGCGGCCTTCTCACGGGGCCGGGCGTCGGCGTCGGCCTCGTCCACAATAGCGTACAGGTTGTCGCCATCGATGGCATATCGGCCCGTGGCCATGCTTGTGAGGTCGTCGCGCTTGAGAAAGGCGAATGCCTGCGCAAACCGCGGATGTAGTGTCTCGTATCCTTGGGCCTGTTCAAGCCGGTCCAGTATCATCTGAGTCCTCCGAGTCTGGCATGTGTTCCTCGAACACTTCTCGATGCTCCTCGCGCAGTTGCACCAGACGGCGGTCTTGATCCTCGGAGAAGGAACCCAACCGCTGGCCATACGTATCGATCCATGTGACTAGGCGCTCTTGGTCTTGCGGGTCAAGTCGCTCGCCGTAGTGACCTTCCGGTGCCGTCAGCAAGGCGAGCAGTGGACTGGTTTGGGCCGCGCACCGCCCCTCGGTCGAGAAGCCCTGGGCGTATTGGCCCTGGACGTGTTGACGAAGGCTGGGCGAGCCATAGTCCACAAGGGAATCATAGGCTTTTGCCTCGGTGAGATCCAGTTTTGCCGCGTCCGGACCTCGAGCATCCGGCGCGTGGCATCGAATACACCGATCATTCAGAACCGGCTGCACGAGCCGATCGAAGCGCAGGGGCCAAGAACCCTCAGGACCCACGCGGAGGTTCGAGGGAGGGCGTTGGGCGGCCAATAGCTGCTTGGCCGGAGGTGCGAGGTGACGGTTCTCGTGACAGCCTATACAACTCAACGTCTGGCCCGGCTGCACGTGCGTCGCGCTGCGCATGGTTTGGATCGCCATACCCCTCTCGTCCAACGCCTGAAAGAACACGATGACACCCGCCGGTACACGGAAGAAAGCCGAACCATCCGCCTCAACCGGCACGGTTCCAAGAACGCACTTGCCGGGATCGTCATTCGTGAGGCCGAGACTCGGGAAGTTCATTGTCGGATGAGTCTTGGCCGGCACGGCCACAATCCGCAGCGCCTTCACATTGCCGCGCACCGTAGCGTTCAGGCCCGCATACACATCGGCCAGTAGGAAACGGCCCTCGTTCGGGCCGTCTCGCCGCAACGTACTGGCGATCACGGGCGGCCTGGGCTGAGGGCGCAGCGGCATGGGCCACTGACTCGATATCTCCGGATCGCGGTAGAGCAGTTCCATGTCGCCATCGGTGTCGAGCAGGTACAGGCCCATGGCGTGTGCTGCACGGCTCTGACCTTGGCGCGGTGTGGCTTCGCATCCCCACGCCACCAAGTACAGACTCTCGGAGAGCGGCCATGGATTCGCGAAGCAAGCTTTCGGCCAGCCTTCGATCTCGGGAAAGACCACCTCAGGGGTCAGACGCGTGATGGGCGAGGTGCCTTCGGAAGACTTTGCCGGATCGAGAAGCACCAGAGAGCCGAGGGTCTGTGCGTGGTGCCCGGACGCGGTGAAGACAATCTTGTTCGAGTTCGGCACGCAACGAGGCTCGAAAGTGCAATGCGGTGCCTGGGTGAAATTGCCGTAGACGATCCGCGCGTTCGTGCCGTCCGGATTGATGGCCCACAGGCTCATGTAGGGCATGTTGTGGCGGTCGACGTAATCCCACCGCGAATACAGAATCGTGCCGTCGCGACCCACGCTGGGCGTCCACTCGAACATCTCGAAGGGAGATATGGCGCACAAGTCCGAGCCGTCAGCATCCATGGTGTGTAGCGTGTACACCGCCACTGGGCGTTCTGGGCCGCCACCGCAACGGACGTAGCAGTCGGGCAGGGCATCGTGGGCGATCGTCTCCATGGCGCTCCGGATACCGCACTGGACGGCCTGGCCGCGCCGCGTGGACAAGAAGACGATGCGGTCGTCCGGGAGATAGCGGCCGTCGAAATCGTCGTACTTCCCGCGTGTCACACGCCGAGGCGTCCTGTTGTCCCGCCGCATCTCGAACAGGTGGTAGAAGGCATCCTCCGGCACGTTGTCCTTGTTGAGCTTGTCCGGCTGGGCCGCCAGATCCGGATAATACCGGCACCACGCGAACAGTACCTTCTCGGCATCGTAGGAGAGGATGGGGCGCAGGAAGCTTCCGGGGGTGTCGAAGGAGTCGCTGATGCACTCGCACTCGGGGGCGTCCTCCTTGAAGCCTCTCAGGATGAACAGGCCGCCGCCGGGCCGCGACCACCAGCCGTAGTACTGGTCCGACATGTGGTTGAAACTGCCGGGGACGCGTTTGGCGAAGAAGATGGCGTCGAAATCGAGGAGCGGGTGGGCCAGCATGAGCCGCCGTTGAAGCCAACGCGCCTCGAAGAACAGCGCCTTGGCGTCGGCTTCGCCCGGCGTACCGGCAGCGAGTCGCGCCGCCAACGCCCCCGTTTCCTCGAGAGAAGCCCGGACGTCCATGCCTGCATCGGCGAGTTCGCGAGAGAGGCGCGCGCAATTGGCCAGGATATCGGGTACGCGCTGCGCCCAATGCACGGGCTGGGCGGGGCGACTGTCGGTCGACCACTGTGACGTGCTGCTCTGGTCGGCCGGCCGGTGCAGCGCCAAGTTGGTCGAAGGGTCATCAGGACCGAAAACCTCGACCTCGTCGAGATGGAAATACGTCTTCTCCGGCACCTCGATGCGCACAAAACGTGCTGTGACGGGGCCGCCGCCTTCGCCGCAGGGCGTCACGCGCAACGGCTTACCGTCCGTGAATCCGTAGAACGTGGCTCCGTCGTGCTGATAGACGGTCTGCCACGCGGCGCTATCGTCAGACACCTGGACGATCAGGTTGCGACATCGAGACGCCACACCGTCGCACCGGTTCCAGATTGCGATCTCGCGGATGGCCTGCGCCGCTTCGAGGTCCACTTGCCACCACGGAGGATCGTCGACATCGGTATGAAAACCCCACTCGCCGGACTTGACGCCATCGCAGGCGCCCGCGGCGTCGATTTGGGTTGTGACGGTGGAGGCTTGCGGCGCGTGGCGATACTGCTCCTGGAGGAGCCAGTCCGCCTCGACAGTGGCGCGGAAATCACTTGCGGCAGCGGCAACGGATAGCGTTACAGCGATTGCCAGACCGCACGACCACCGCATCGAGGCCTTCCTTTCCCGTAGAACGGGCCTAGCGTTGATACCATCCCATGGTATAGAGCCACTGGAGACAGAGCTCCGTCCATGTAGCGACGTGGGGACTGTCCGGCGCCAGGCCGAGGCCGTGTTGGCCTTCCGGATAGACGTGCAGCTCGAAGGGAACCCGGGCGTTGCGCAACGCTTGGGCCATCATGAGACTGTTTTCGACGGGCACGCCTTCATCGGTAGCCGTGTGCCACAGGAATATCGGCGGTGTGTCCTTCGTGACCTGCTTCTCGAGCGACATGTACTCGAGCATCTCCGGCGACGCATCGGCGCCGAGCAGGTTGTTGAACGAGCCGCGATGACCGAGTTCACCCGACGAGACCACCGGATAGCACATGACAACCGCGTCCGGACGGGCGCTCAGCGCGTCGATCTCATCCTTCTTGGGCGGCGTGGCATCGCCGAAGTGCGTGGCGAGACTGCCAACGAGGTGGCCGCCGGCTGAAAACCCGAGGATCGCGATGTGGTCGGATAGGACATTCCATTCCTCAGCCCGCGAGCGGACAAGACGAACGGCGCGCGCGGCGTCATACAGCGGCGCCGGATGCCGGTGCGGCGCCACGCGGTAGTGGACGACGAACGCGTTGAGGCCGCCCTTGTTGAAGCGCTGGGCTATGGGCGCGGCCTCATGGTCGGCGCGGCCGCCATAGCCGCCTCCCGGACACACCAACACGGCGCCGCGCGCCTTCTCGGCGTCGACGAGATACGGCTCGATCCACGGCCTGAAATCATCCTTGACGTCCGAGCCCGGCGGCTCGCCCGGCCAGAGCGGAATCTTCTCGACTTCTGTCTGGGTGGCCTCCGTTTCCGCTGCCGCCATGAACGCGTCCGCAGGCAACATCGCGCCTCCTATAACCGCTACGTCTACCAAGAACAAAGTAATCAGAGACATCGTTCCAGGTCCTCCGGGATCTCGCTGAATTCCCTCAAACCACGCAAACCGCTTGGAGAACTTACCGGTTTCCCGAGGTACAAGTCAACGCCATGAGCGGAAACGCCACGGCGCCTTACGATGCTTCAGCGGCTACGGCTGGAACAGGCTCGCGAGCATTTGCTATGATCATTGCACGGAGAGGTGGCCGAGTGGTTGAAGGCGGCGGCCTCGAAAGCCGTTGTACTGCTTGCAGTACCCCGGGTTCGAATCCCGGCCTCTCCGCCAGCCTTTTTCAGGCCTTTCCGAGCGTTTCCGGCGGCACTTTCCTGCGTCTTCTCTCCCTATCCTCGCATTCCTCACATTGACCCTTTGCGCCATTCTTCTGGAGTCAGCATGTCGCAGAGGCGTTGCTCATTGATCGCTACGAGGCTGATGGGCTACAACCTTGCGAGTTGGCGGCGCTCGTGACTTGGCTGATGCGCGGTGGTGGATGGAGGGTGATGGAATGCGTGGTGCGGGAGTGGTGGCGATGGTTTGGTTGGCGATGGGGGCGTGCGGGGTGAGCGCGGCGGAGAAAGGGAGTGTCGTTGTGAAACACGTGAAGGTGTATTTCGAGCCCACCCGGTTTGGCGGATGGCCGGCGAACCATGGTATCTGGTGCTGGGGCAATGAGATCCTCGTCGGATTCAGCCGCGGCTACTACAAAGACCTCGGGCCGTACCGGCACGCCATCGACCGCGATAAACCGGAGGAGCACCTACTGGCGCGTAGTCTCGACGGCGGCGAGACGTGGATCATCGAGGATCCTCGGGCAAAAGGATTTCTCATCCCGCGCGGCAAAGCCCTGCATGGCACCGAGTTGCCGGACGTGCCGATACCGGACCTGAAACCGTGTCCCGGCGGCATCGATTTCACGCATCCCGACTTTGCCATGACCCTGCGCATGGATAACATCGACGGCGGCGTGTCGCGTTTCGAGTATTCGTACGACCGTGGCAAGACGTGGCAGGGGCCCTTCGAACTGCCGAAGTTCGATACGCGAGGCATCGCCGCGCGAACCGATTACCTCGTCGACGGCCCGCACGCGTGTATGGCCTTCCTGACCGCGTCGAAGAGCAACGGCGAAGAGGGCAGGACACTGTGCGTCCGCACCGAGGATGGCGGCGGCTCGTGGAAGTTCGTGTCCTGGATCGGCCCGGAGCCCAAGGGCTTCTCGATCATGCCAAGCTCGGTACGGCTGTCGGATAGGGAGATTCTCGTGGCCGTGCGGCGGCGCGAAGGGCCGGATCGATGGATCGGCGCGTACCGCTCGGGTGACAACGGCCTGACATGGGAGGCGCTGGACAATCCGGTGCCGTCGACGGGCGAAGGCAATCCGCCCAGCCTCATCAAGCTGCGCGATGGCCGCGTTTGCCTGACCTACGGTGTCCGCGCCGAGCCCTTCCGCATCTGCGCGAAATTCACCGATGATGGTGGCCGGACCTGGAGCGACGAAGTCGTCTTGCGCGACGACGGCGCGAACCGCGACATGGGCTACGTCCGGAGCGTTCAGCGGGCCAACGGAAACGTCGTAACCTTGTATTACTTCTCGGACAAGGAAACCGGCCCCGAGCGGTACATCGCCGCTACCATCTGGGATCCCAGCCGGTCGCAGTGACCGGGACTACTTCGCCACGATCGCCGCGTCGAAGGGTTCGGCGAGTGCGGCGATGATGTCGAGCCAGCGGCGGTAACGGTCGAGTGCGAAGGGCGGGGTACCGGCGAGGTAATGGCTGCCGAAACGGCGTTCGCCGATCGTCCACTCGATGGTGTACAGGCCCTGATCGCTCTGGAAACACCGTAACCGCGTGACTTGCCAGTTCTCGTTGGCGGGCACGTCGAACGCGCCTTCCGCGACAGCGTCGCCGGTGTCGGCGTCAGCGATGCGATACGTTCCGCGGACGGCCTCGCGCGTATCGTTGCAGACGACGACGGGCCGGTACTTTTCGGAGCCGGACTCGCCGATGATGATCGAGACGGGCCGCTGGGCGCGGTGGATGTAGTAATAGGCCAGTTTCTTGCCGAAGAAGTAGTCGACGATGGCGTCGGAGAACTGCGGCCAGCCGTCGATGACGTTCCACCACAGAATACCGCTCGTGCGCCATTTCCGGAGCCGCGTCGACTCGATGAAGAACTTCTTGGCCTCGGCCTGGACGATCTGGCTGGCGAGGGCGAAGGTGTCGAGGTCGTCGGGCACGGTGCCGAACACTTCGCGCACCTGATTGGCCATAAGGCCGATGCGGTCGCGGTCGATGCGATCGTGGCGCCAGTGGTAGGAATCGTGGATGTGCCACTCGCGGTTATCTTGCCATGGCCACAGCGCGTCCTGCGAGATGAACCGCCGGATCGACGAGACGTTTGGGCAGCCGTGGTAGCCGATCTCGCCAATGAAATGGGCGTTGTGGTGCGTATAGTATGGCCCTTTGTAGTAGCCGCGCGGGCCCCACAGGTGTTGCTCGGGCGTGCCATTGCCGGTTCCCGGCGGCATGTACGGCGAACTCGGCACGTAATGGCGGTAGGGATCGCAACGGTGGACCACACGCGGCAGCACTTCGCGATTGATCCGGTTCCGCTCCGGCGAGAGGCCGCCGCCCCATTCGTACGAGGCGTCGATCTCGTTGTCGCCACACCACAACGCGAGACAGGCGTGATTGCGCAGCTTCTCGACGACGGATTGCGCCTCGACGCGTACCTTGTCGAGAAACGCGTCGGTATGCGGATAGCGGCCGCAGGCGAAGGCGAAATCCTGCCAGACAAGCATGCCCTTCTCGTCGCACAGATCGAAGAAACGATGATCTTCGTACACGCCGCCACCCCAACAGCGGATCATGTTGCAGCCGAGGTCGTCGAAGAGCGCGACCGCATCGTCCACCCGCTCGGCATCGCGGCCGTGGAAGGCGTCAAGGGGTACCCAGTTGGCGCCCTTGACCATGATCGGGCAGCCGTTGACGTAGAAGACAAAGTGGTGATCGGGCTCGGGGGGGACGCTGTAGCGGCCATTGCCTTTTGGGCCGGGCATCCATTGCGGGCCAGCCGTGTCGGTACGGTCGACGACGAGTGTTCGCAGGCCGACGCGATCCGTGCGTTCGGCGAGGACGTCACCGTCGCGGCACAACTGCGCGGTGATGGTGTAGAGATCGGGCTTGCCATAGCCGCGCGGCCACCAGAGGCGTGCATCCGGCACGTGAATGTGGCAGCCGCCTGCGACGAACTCGACCGGCCACTCGAAGTCGAACGTGTGGCCATCGCAGGCGCCGTGGAATCGCAAGGAGAAGCCATCGAGCTCGCGCGCGTCCGTGCGGAATTGGAAGCGTACGCCGAGCGTGGCGCCGCCGGCATCGACGCCGGCCGTCCAGTAGTAGAGCTGCTCGATAGCGTTCTTCGGCTGTGCCTCGAGCCATGCCGGACGCCAGATGCCCGCCGATACTGCCCGCGGAAAGATGTCCCAGCCGAACATGTGCGGCGCTTTCCGGATGAAGAGGGCCTCTTCGCGGTGCTCGGCGCCTGCCATGCCCGGCTCGTAGTGCTGCTGCCGCGCGAACTGGATGGGCGATTGCAGCCGCACTGTTACGCGGTTGCGGGCACCGAAGTGCAGCGCGTGCGAGACGTCGAAGCGGTGCTCGATGAGCATGTTGTCCGCGCGGCCGACCTCGGAGTCGTTTAGCCAGACGGTGGCGAGCGTGTCGAGTCCGGAGAAGACGATGTCCCAGTCTTCTTCGGCGCCCTCAGCCGGGCCGTCGAACTCGCGCGAATACCACCATTCGTGGAATTCATAGGGCCGCAGAAGATGAATGTTGGCGCCAAAGAACGGATCGGGCAGGGCGCCAGCATGCACGAGGTCGAGTTCGACGTTTCCTGGCACTCGTGCCTCGATGGCGTCGAGGGCCGCGGCGTCGAGGTCGGTGGGCGTAGCGATGGCATGATCGCCTTCCGGGAAATGGCATAAGGTCCAGGCGCCGTCGAGTGTGATGCGGGACATCAGGGAACCCTCCTGTTGAGTTTCCAGAGCCTACCAGGAAAAGGACACCATCTCCAAAGAAGATCGGTCCGATCGGACGGATCCGACGGATCAGACCGATCGGACCGATCCGCGCGCGAGGTTGAATTCGCCGCGCGCGCCACGTACCGTTGAGCGGTTGCCACAAGGAAGAGAGCACGGGAGTCCCGGATGATGAACCGAAGCGTGTGCGCTGTGTTGTTGCTGCTGCTTGCCGTTTCTGCGTCGGCGGAGGGCCGTCGAGGCGAACGGTTCTTTCGCAGGCCGATGCCGTTGGGCGCGCATCGAGGCGGCAGGACCATGTGGCCAGAGAATACGCTGGTGGCGTATCAGAACGTTTTCGAGCGCTGGCCGGAGGCCATTCTCGAGGGCGATGCGCAGCGTACGGCGGATGGTCACGTGGTGCTCATGCATGATTCGACGGTGGATCGCACGACCAACGGCCAAGGCAAGCCCAGTGATTTCACGCTTGATGAATTGAAAGCGCTCGATGCCGGTTACCATTTCACGCCGGACGGCGGCAAGACCTTTCCATACCGAGGCCAAGGCGTCACGATCCCGACGCTTGATGAGGCATTGGATACCTTTCCTGATTCGCGGTTTCTTATCGAGATGAAGCCTTCGGAAGGCATCGCCGAATTTGTCGTCAAGATCATTCAAGAGCACGATGCCTTGGATCGCGTGATTGTGGCGGCGTTCACACCGGGCGCCATGCGCATCGGCCGCGAACTCGAGCCGCGCCTGCTCACGTGCTTCGACTTCATCGATGGTCGGCACATGCTGCAAGCGCTACGTGAAGGCGACTGGGCGGCCTATACGCCGCCGGCCGTCATGCTCGCCGCCGATCCGGAGATGCTCGAGAAGCTCGAGGTCACCCCCGGGGAAATGGCTGCTATTCGGCGCAAAGGCGTCCTTATCCAGATCCACACGATCAATGATCGCGCCCAAATGGATGCCCTGTTTGACATGGGCGTAGACGGTTTGCTCTCGGACAAGCCGGAACTTCTCGCCGAGGTGATCGCCGAGCGGAACGAGCAGATGCAGAAGACCGGCACATTCATCGAGGCCGAGGCCTTTGCGGAGAAGGTCGCTCCGAACGAGGATTTCGCCGTGCCTATCGAGGAGCGGGGTACGAGTCAGGGCCGCGCGCTCTATCGCTTCTTTACAGAGGGACACGTCGCCTATCATTTCGCCGTATCCAATCCGGGCGTTTATACAGGCTGGCTACGCTACGCCGCGAACGGCGACGTCTCGCTTCCGGTTGCGCTGGATCCCGCCGACACGCCGGAGTTCACGGGCATGCCGATGGGCAACACGGGCGATCTCACCGGCGCTGGTGCGTGGGATTGGGACGTGCTCTTCCGGGCCGAGCTCGAGGTCGGCGATCACGTGCTGGCCCTTGGGTCCGCGCCGCTACGGCCGGATTGCCTGCTGATCACGCCGGAGAAGGGGCGGCCGACGGATGCATTGATCGCCTTCGAGAAGCCGGTGGTCCAGTATCCGCCCGACGTGCAGTCGCGCCTCGACAAGCCCATCGAGGCCGTTCGTCCGGCGTGGCTCGAGGGCGCCACGGACTACCGATTGCCGGCGTGGTTTGATGGATGCCGTGTCCAAGCGCACACGCGCCTTGGCCTGCCGTGGCTGGATAAGCCGGAGTTCCTTTCGGCGGGGGCCAGTTTCAAGGCGATGGACGCCGACGTTTTCACGCGGCACATCAAGAGCGGGAAGGAAGGGGCGTGGTGGCCGAGTGCCGTCGGCGCGTCGATTCCCGAAGCGAAAGGCCGGAACCTCGCGCGCGAGATTGTGGAGGAGGCCCACAAGGCCGGCTGCCGAATTCTGGTCTACCACCGGCACATGGAGGACGCGCTTGCAGCCGTCGACCACCCGGACTGGCTCTGCCGCGACGCAAACGGCGAACCGAGCGTTGCCGGGCGCGGTGAGTACATGTGCTTCAACTCGCCGTACCGCGAATACCTCCTGACGCGGCTCCTCGAACTTGTCGATATGGGCGCGGACGGTTTCTACTTCGACGAGATGCATATGCCGAAGAAGGGTTGCTGGTGCGATCATTGCCGAGCGAAGTTCAAGGAGTCCTGCGGACTCGACTTGCCGCCGTGCGCCGATGAAAAGGATCCGCTGTGGCACAAGCTCGTGGATTTCAAGAATCAGGCCATTGAGCAAGCCTTCGTTGAGTGGCGCCGAGCCATCCACGCGCGCCATCCGGAATGTGTGGTGCTCATTGGATCGAACACGTGGCCGGCCCTCAGCGATCGCACCATGACCGGCCGCCTGTTCCGGATCGCCGATTCCGTCAAGACGGAGTTCGAGCTCGCCGCGCGCCCCCCGGCCTACAAGGCGTTGCCGGAAGGCATGCTGCCTTTCGACAAGGACGCGAAGATGACCCTCGGCTACGTGCTGTCGCGCGACGCCGCCGATGGCCGGCCGGCCCACGTGTGGACAAATGGATTGCTGGACGATACGGCGGCGCTCTATGCCACGGCTGGGATACTCACGTACGGCTGCATCGCCAACCTGGACGTGGCGGAGGCGGATCTGCCGGGCCCTGTATTCGCGCGGGCCTTCGATCTCGGCAAGAAGGTTTCGCCTTATTGGCTCGGAACGGCTCCCGTTCGCTGGGCGGCGATTCACTACTCGGAGGTCGCCCGAGACGCGTATGCCGTGTATCCCGAGAAGGCCTGGGATCACATCCTCTACCCGCTGTACGCTGCCTATCGCGCCTTTCAGTCCGCCCGACTCCCCGTCGGCGTGGTCACGGACAGCCAACTCGAGGAAGGCCTCCTGGATGGATACGAAGTGTTGTTCCTGCCCGAATCGGAAGCGTTGACGGACCCCATGAAGCGCGCCGTCGAGCAGTTTGAGGCGCGCGGCGGCCTCGTGGTGGTTCAGCGTCCCGAGTGGCAGTGGCACAAGAGCCAAGCGGCACAGGATAGGGCCACGGCCGCCCTGATCGAGGCCGTCAGCGCCAAGCGGGGCGCGGCCGTCTTCCGTGTGACAGGAGGTCCGGAGCGAGTGCACATCGGCGGATTTCAGAAGCCGGGCCGGCTCATCATCGCCTTGGCCAACGAGTTCGCATGGGTGTACACCGGTAAACGTCTCGGCCGCGACGGCCAGCCGCGTCCCGAGCCATCCCAACCGGCGCCGCCGTCGGTTTGCCGCGACGTCAAGATCGTGCTGGCCGACAAGATAGAGTGCGCAAGGGCCCTCGAGGCTGTCAGCGGCCGCCGTCTGGTGCCTGCCCCGTCGGCCGACGGACTTGAAATCGTCGTGCCCGACTTTGATCATATGGCCGTAGTCGTGGTCGAATCGTGACCACGCTGGTGGGATCGCATGCCTTCTTCTGACAACCGTGGAGGACTTCGTCGTGTTTGAGGATCGTATCGCTTTCTTGGCCGGCCTGGGCTTCTCCAGTATGCCCGCCGACAAGGTCGTCTCCGAACTCAAGGCTCTGGGCTATGCCGCGGTCGAATGGACCTTGGCCCACTTCAATCCGCGTGGCCAAACCGCGGCGGAACGTCAAGCCGTGGTTGACATGACGCACCAAGGCGGACTCGCGGTCAGCGAGCTCGTCGTGCAGCAGGACTATGTCTGCAAGGATGACAAGGCTCGCGAGGATCGCGTCGCGCTCACGCTCGAGTGCATCGATGCGTGCGCCGAAGCCGGCATCACCACGGTGAACCTATTCACGGGCCCGGCGCCTTGGGATCCCCAGGCGCCCAAAGTGCCCAGCGATATCTCGCACGGCATGGCCTGGGACATGATCATCGACTCCTTCGACCGTATCGTGTCGGCGTTGGAACGGCGAAAAGTACACGGCGCGGTCGAGGGAGTGTGGGGCCACCTCTGCAATGATTACTTCACGACGCGGCCGCTCATTGACCATTACAACTCGCCCTTCCTCGGCGTGAACTTCGATCCATCGCACGGCGTGCTCAAGGGCAACTTCGATACCGGGTGGATCGTGCGCCACTGGGGAAAGGACGCCATAAAACACGTCCACCTCAAGGACGCCATCGGCATTCCGGAGGATGGCCGATTCCTGTTTCCGTTCCTGGGCGAAGGGCGCGTCGACTGGAAGGGGATGTTCTCGGCCCTAGCCGAACTCGGGTACGAGGGCTACCTCTCCATCGAGTTTGAGTCCTTCACCTACCATCGCCAGGTGCTGCACGGTAATACCGTCGAGGCCGCCCGGCGATCCATCGCCGACGCGAAGGCCCTCATGGCGCTCTGACATCAACTGGAATAAAGCGAGGAGAATACACGCATGCTGAACCTTGGTATTATCGGCGCCGGTGCGGTGGTGCAAGGCGCCCACGTGGCCGTGATCAAAGCGGCCGGCGACGTTGAGGTGGTTGCGGTTGCCGATCCGGTGGAGCCGAACCGGCGGGCGATCGGGGACGCGCTGGGCTGCTCGAAGACCTCGGAGGACTACCGTTCCGTCCTGGACGATCCGAAGGTCCAGGCCGTCGACATCTGTCTGCCGCATTTCATGCACGAACGCGTGGTGCTTGATGCGTTCGAGGCCGGAAAAGACGTCCTTCTCGAAAAGCCCATCGCGCTGACGTTGGACGAGGCGGACCGCATGATCGCGGCGGCCGCGACTCATGGCCGCCAGTTCTATGTCTCGCTCAATCAGCGGTTCTATCCGGCGCATCGGAGACTCAAGGAGATTCTCAATTCGGGCGAGTACGGTAAGCCTTTCCTGGCGCTGGCCCAGTTGATCGGCGACGAATTCGCCCGGATGAACGTTCGGGAGGGCTGGAAAGGCACGTGGGATAGGGCCGGCGGCGGGGCCCTTGCCGATACCGGTACGCACATCATCGACCTCATGCTCTGGTGGTTCGGACGCCCCAAGACTGTTTCCTGCCATTACGGCCGGTTCATGGTGGAGCCCGATAACAAAGGCGACGATAACGTCTGCGTGACGCTCGGTTACGACGGCATGCTGGCCGACGTCGTGGTCTCCTATTCAGCGATTTCGGACGCATGGACGGAGTACAAGCAGGTGTATTTCCCGAAGGACTCGATCCACATCACCATGGCGCCGGAGCATCCGATGTTGCACGGTGCGAACAAGCAACCGCACCAACCCGTACCGGTCGAGGCGCCCGCGAACTGGTGGACGAGCAGCGTTGGCGCCTCGGTGGCCCACTTCCTCGAGTGCCTCGCCGGCAAGGCCGAGCCGTGGTTCGGTCCCGAGGCCGCGCGCGACACGCTCGAGATCATCCTATTGGCTTACAAGGCGGCCAACGAGGGCCGAACGCTGGGGGTGCCGGCGAGGAACGCGAAATGACTTGTCGGACGTCGCGTCGGGATTTCATGAAGAGCGCCGGCGTTGCCGCACTGGCCGCCGCCGCGCCCGGGCGCACGGCACGGGCCGAGAGCGCCCGGGCCGCACGCAAGCGAAACATCCTCTTCATCCTGATCGACGACTTGCGTTACGACGGGCTGAGCATACTCAACCCGTATTTCCGGACGCCGCACCTTGACGCCCTCGCGCAAGACGGCATCCTGTTCGATCGCGCCTTCGTGACCACGTCCCTGTGTTCGCCGAGTCGCGCCTCGATTCTGACCGGCCAGTACGCCCACGTCCACGGCGTGCTGGATAACAGCACGCTCTTGCCGGCCGACACGCCGACTTTTCCGCAGGAACTCCAGCGCGCGGGATACCGCACGGGATTCGCCGGCAAGTGGCATATGGGAGGGTCGACGGACGCGCCGCAGCCGGGCTTCGACCGCTGGGTGTCCTTCCGAGGCCAGGGCGTCTACTACAATCCAACGTTCAACATCGACGGCGAGCAGGAGAAGCGCGAAGGTTATGTTACGGATCTGATCACCGACTACGCCGACGAGTTCATTCGCGCCTCGAAAGATGGGCCGTTCATGCTGTACATGTCGCACAAGGCCGTCCACGGCGACTTCTATCCGGCCGAGCGTCACAAGGACAGCTACGCCGGAAAGAAGTTCACGCGGCCGGCCTCGATGGCGGACTCCGAGGAGAACTACCGTGGCAAGCCGGCCTGGGTGCGTGCCCAACGCCAAAGCTGGCACGGCGTCGACGGCATGTACAACAAACATACCGATTTCGATACCTTCACCGAGGACTACGCCGAGACGCTCCTCGCCGTCGACGATAGCGTCGGCCGGATTGTCGACACGCTCAAGGAACTGGGCCTACTCGATTCGACGCTCATTTTCTTCACGTCCGACAACGGTTTCCAGTTCGGCGAACATGGCCTCATCGACAAACGCACCATGTATGAGACGTCGATCCGCGTACCGCTCATTGCCCATTGCCCGGAGCTGTTCAAAGGCGGCCAGCGGCGCAAGGAGATGATTCTCAACATCGATTTCGCTCCGACCATGCTCGAGGCCGGCGGCGTGGCGATTCCGGACAGCGTCCAAGGCGAGTCCTTCTACGGCCTGCTCACCGGCGAGCGAACCGAGTGGCGCGACGCCTGGCTCTACGAGTACTTCTGGGAGCGCTCGTTTCCGCAGACGCCGTCCGTGCTCGGTGTGCGTACTGATCGCTACAAACTCATGCAGTACCACGGCGTCTGGGATAGGTACGAGTTGTACGATCTCGACAACGATCCCGACGAGATGGACAACCTCCTCGCCGACTTCATGATCGAGAACGAGGGCGGCACGCTCGACGGCCTCATCGCGCGCACAGCGGAGGGCGAGATTAAGGGCCTGTTCAACGACCTGCGCGGCCGGCTTGATGCCATGCTCAAGCAATACCGCTGCGCCGCCGAACCCAACTGGCATCCCTGGACGTAGTGTGGCTGCTGTTGCCCGCACGCGCGCAAGCGGCGGCGGTTTGACGCGCACAGAATGCACGAGGCGTATTGCCGTAGGAAAGGTTTGGTCTATGTCAGCTCTTCGATCGTACACACCGCGCCGAGTTGTGGCCCCTCTCGTACTGTCGGCCTTGGCGCTGGCCTTTGTCTCCTGCGCTACGCGAAACGAGAATTATGAATGGTACGAGACCTGTCTCAAAGAGCAGCGGAATCTCGGGCAATGGCAGAAGTGGAAGTCGGTTCGAACGCTGAAGATAGGCATTCCTTCCGTCGAGGGAGATCCGGCGGAATTCCAGGTTCCTGTGCAAAGCCTCTACGAGGATGCCGTCACATTTCTTAGAGCAAGAGGCGTTGACGTCGTCGACGCCGATGCGGCCAGTTGTGACGCGGAACTGGCGATCAGCGTCCACGCGGGCGGCAACGGAATGGCCTTTGTGGCCGTAGACGCCAGCGGCAACGTGGTACAGAATCCGTGGGTGAGCATGTTGCCGCTCGAGATCACCGTCAATATCATGCTCGACATGGCAAGCCCGGGAAAACCTAATGTCTTGCTTCAAGCCGCCCACGGCGAGGTCAAGGCACCTTCACAAATGACGGTGGAGTTCGCCAACCAGTTTGCCGAGCGATACGGCGAACACGTGGCTGAGGCATTTGAACAGGCCTACACTGGTTATCAAGGCCGGTTGGATTTGATTGCTCGTGCCTTGGGCAAGTAGCCAAGGTTCTGTGGTCTGGCCGTGATCGCCGCTGCTGCGCCCGCGCACGAGTCGGCCTACAAGTGGTCCTTGCCGTGGCGGATGGGGGAGACGCGCCAGGTCGCGTCGGGGCCGTAGCGCAGCATATTGCCCGCGTGGCCGGCGTGGATGTCGCCGTAGAGTTCGCGGGTAACCGTGAACTCGACGGCAATCGCCAAGGCCGTGGCGAGGATGCCGGCGACGACGGCCGTCCAGGCCAATCGTGTCCAGGATCGGGTGGGCGTTATCGCGATGGCCTCGTCTTCGCGCGGACACAGCAGGATCATGATCGTGCAGATCACGCCGACGACGAAGATCGTGCCTTCGGTGAGGATGCGGCCGGCCGAGAACGCGGTGAGGGCGCGCGTGAAGTTCCCGACCACCATGATCCACAGGAAGACAAGGAAGAAGAGTTGACCTTTGCCGAGCCAGGTTGGCGGCACGAGGGCGATGGGCCGGCGCAGGTGCATGGCCATGAGATATGTACCGGCCGCGATGATGAGCAGGTAGATGAGCGTGAACCATACTACGGCCGGCAGCTCGATGCTCTGCACGAGGGGCATTTTCATCTTCTCGGGAACGGCGCCCTGCTCGACCCACGTGCCGACGCACTTGACGAGATTCATGTACGTCAAGGCCAGCATCGTGAAGACGACGGCGAATACTTCCGTCCAGCGTCGGACGGGCGGCGAGTCCGTCACCTTCGGCAGGCGGGTGGCGAGGAGCGCCATGGCCACGGCGATGCCGATACCGTTGACAAATCCGTAGGTTTGCTCGAGGAAGCTGTGCCAGTTGGCGCTCTGCCAATGCTGCCAGTGGGCGATGACTTCGGGATCGGTAACGCGCATCGGATTGCCGAGGGCGGTCATCGCGAGCTTGAGGCACTGCATGCCGGAGAAGCCGATGCCGCCGATAACGGCGCTCACGATGGAGGCGAACACGACCGGTTTGTAGCCATTGCGCCAGAACCAGATGGTCGCGCCGATGAACAGGCCTAGGATCCCGGCCCAGTCATCGCTGCGCGGCGGTGTCATGCGGATGCCGAGGAGTGTAGGCAGGATGATGAAGGCGATGAGCCAGCCTGCGGCCATGTGCACGTACAGGGAGGCGTGGAGGCGCTTGAATGCGTTGAAGGCATAGAAATAGAGGCAGACGCCGGTGGCGAGACCGACGATCCAACCAACATGTTGGGGAATTATCAGGACGAACTGCGGCCAGTTGATGACGAGTTCGCTTCTGTCGAAGAGCGTCGTGTCGCCTTGGTACCGCACCAAGAGTGCTTGCAGCGGCGTCGTCAGGTGCGTCAGGCGCAGGAACACTTGGATGAGGAAGCCGACCACGGCGCCGGTGACGGCGAAACGCACGAGTTGACCGACGTACTGGAACCGGCGCTCGTGCAAGTCGTACGCAAACAAGGCGAGGAGTGCGGTGACCGCGGGAACCCAGTCCGCATCGAACCAGTAGAGCGGACTCTCGTGGCGTCCCCACGTTTCGGTGTACCGCGCAAAGAGGCGTTCGAGGAAGGGTTCGGCGAAGAGTGCGAACACGAGCCACACGGCGAATACCCAGAGCATGGGTCTGAACAGGGCAGTTAGGCGGTCGCGATCGGCAACGGCGGGGAGCGCGGTGCCGGCGCCGCCCATGCCTCCCCAGAGGAAACCGATGGTGAATAGGCCGATGAAACCGTACAGTTGCGAAGGCCAGTGACCGGAGTGCGTGTACGCGATGACCTGCATGTATGAAATCGAACCGCCAAAGGCCCAGCCAAGGGCGCCGAAGAATCCGAAGTAGCCCACGCGCCTTCGCCAGTCCGGACGCCCGGACAGTAGGCATACGGCAATCGCTGCCAGGCCGCCCGGCACCATGGCGCCGATTTCGTGTCCGAAGTTTCCGCGTATGCCCCAGCCCAGGCTCAGCGATAGGGCCACCAGAAGAATCGTGCTCGGCCGCCAACTCGGCGCAGTGGTTTCGTTAGTCATATCGCCTCTTGTTATTCTTCTTCAGCCTCCACAGGCCCGCACTGTACAGACTCCTTTTCGCGAAACGCAAGGCCGCGCCTCGCCAGGAAATGATCTGGCTCCGCCCGAGGCTCGCGTCCATGCTGTGAGCACGGTCAATACGGTCAGTACGGTCTACGGCCTCACCACCAAGGCAGCCCTTCGAACGTCCAATCGCGCCTCACTCCGCCGCCGCCTCGATCCAGCCGAGCAATTGCCGGGCGCGGGCGGAACCGGTGTGAAACCGGCGCAGGTGAGCGTGGCCGGCGGCCGCGATGGCGGCGCTCGCCTCACGATGTGCGCCGTAGTACGCAAGCTTGTCTTCGAGATCCTTGAGATCGTCGAAGAACATTGCGGAATGCCCGTCCTCGAAGTCGTATGGAACGCGGATAGGCAAGCGTTCGGAGAGCAACATCGCGCCATGCGCCGGGATTTCCCAATATCGGACGGTGTCGTAGCCGAAACCGAAGATGTTCAGACCGATGCGCGCGTTCTCGATGGCGCGCACGTAATCGCCCGGCGCGTAGTCGCGATCCAGGGGCTGACCGAGCAGGCGCTCGACGTGTTCGAGGTAGAGGCGGCGCAGGCCGAACCGGCGATGGCCGGCCCAGAATACGACCTGGGCGCGCACGTCGGGCGTCGTGTCCGGCACAAGGCCGTCAGGATACGCGAAGGGGAGGGGATAGGTATGCGCGTGGTATTCGCGGCAGGCCAACATCTCCCGTTTGAAATAGCCGGCGAGCGGCCGATCAAGAAACGCCTCGATGTCGTGCCAGTGGTCGATGGGATCGTCTTGGACGTCGACCGCAAACACGGAAATGGCATGGGCCGCGTTCGCGAGCGAGCGTGCTGTAGCGGTGTCGACTTCGTGCTCGAGGTCACTGAAGAGCACAACGTCAAACAGGCCGTCGCGTAATTGCCCGGCAATGGTGTCCGTGCCCATGGGTTCGCCGGGGCGATTGAACAGACACGGATAGTTTGCCTGCGATGTGGCCGCCCGGCCGTGAAGCGTGGGCTTCCACGGGAACTCGATCACGTGATCATGGCCGAGGACGGTGCACAGACCGTCATACAGTACATCCATGCCGTAGTGGGGCCGGCCCGGCGTAACGATCATCAATACGCGCGGGCGCACGGCGCCGCTCCACTCGGGCGGGACTATGGGCCTCGGATCCGATCGGCCTCCGGGCCACGACGCCAATGCTTGGGCCGTTTCCGGACTGGGTGCCGCGTGTTCGATCGACCGCAAGAGCCGCCGGCCCATGTCCGGATCGCCGATGGACTGCCACAACTCGGCCTGCGTGTGGTACGCGTCGCGCCAGGTCGGCACGCGCGATACGGCGCGGTAGAAGAGTACCTGGGCCTCGAAGAACCGTCGCACCTTGTCGTTGGGCTCCTCACCGCGACGCGGCACGGCGAGGCAATACTGCATGTCGGCGTAGATGGTAGCCGCCACCTCCGGATTCCTGAGATAGGTCTCCGGAATCTGATCGAGGATCGCAAAGCAGTCATCCGCACGGCCCTCACCGAAACGGGCGTGGGCGTGCTCGACGGGATTGTAGGTGGCGCGGACAAGAACGAGAACGGAGCCGTCATCTACCGGATGGACTTGATACACGCCGAGTCCAAGCGGGGCTAGGGCGGCTTGGATTCCGTCCGGAATCGTCGCTGCACCGTCTGCACCATGCACCGAGGTCATGAGTCCGGCGATGACGTAGCCGTCAGCGCTGAGTGCGGTGGCCATCGCGGCCAGGTTTGCTGAATCGCTGCACAGGGCCTCCAAGTCCTGGACAATCACGGCGTCGTACGGCGATTCGACGTCGAGATGGCCAAGCGCCTCGGTAAGACAAGATCGGACAGCCCGTTGCGGATCCTGCGAGTGTGGCAGCACTTCGGTGACGCGTTCCGGCGTCCCGCCGACGACGAGCAGCCTGCGCACCCAGATTGGGACATGAGCCGCCAGTTCTGTTGTCAGCGTGTCGGCCATAGACGTCCCCACAGTTCTCACTTGGCGACAGTGCCCTGCCCTGGAACCCTACTCCGCCATCTCGATCTCGACCGCCACCAAGCCGGACTCCGGAGCGCCTTCGACGAGATCGATCCTCTCGATGTGCAGCATGCCGACCACGTCATCGAGTGCGAGCTTGAGGGCATCGAGAGTTGTGGCTTTGGCCGTCACGGCCACCCGGGCGACGGGCGCGCGCATGCTCTTGTTAGCGTCGGCTTTGGCCTTGCGCACGGCCTCGATCACCTGGACGGCCGCCGGATACATGTCCTCGCGCAAGGCTGCCGGAATCGCGGCAAACTCGGCCAGCGTCGGCCATGGACTGCGGTGCACGGATTCCTGCATGTCCGCGTCACCCGAGTAACACCAGTGCCAGATGTCTTCGGCGATGTACGGGAGGAACGGCGCCAGCATGCGCACCAGCGCGCGGTGGAGCAGCCGCAACGTCGACGCGGCCGAGATGCGCCCCGGGGTGAGTTCCTCGTCGTACGTACGCGATTTCGACAATTCGAGATAGTTGTCGCAGAACGTCTGCCAGAAGAAATCCTCGGTCAGGCTCAGCGCCTGGGCATAGTCGAACTGCTCGAAGGCGCCTGTGGCGCGCTCGATGACGGGCCGGAGTTGGTCAAAGACGGCGCGATCCGTTTCTGCGGTTATCTTGTCCGCGCCCAACAGGGCCGGATCGATGTCGCCGAAGCAGCCTACGGCGAACTTGCTTGCGTTGAAAAGCTTCGTGCACAGGCGCTTGCCGACCTTGAACACCTGCTCGTCGTAGGCCGTGTCAACGCCAAGCCGCGCGCGGGCCGCCCAGTAGCGCACGCTGTCTGCACCGAACTCGTCGAGCAGCGGCTCGGGCGTGACGACATTGCCTTGGCTCTTGGACATCTTCTTGCGATCCGGATCGAGGATCCATCCGCTGATGACCACGTTGTGCCAGGGCACTTCGCGTTCGTGCATGTAGGCCTTGCATATCGTGTAAAAAGCCCACGTCCGGATGATCTCATGACTCTGAGGGCGAACGTCCATGGGGAACAGGTTCTTGTGACGTGCCCTGTCCTCGACCCATCGCGAGGCGATCTGCGGCGACAGGGAACTCGTGGCCCAGGTATCGAGCACGTCTGGATCGCCCGTGAACCCGCCCGGTTGATCGCGCTGCTCCTCCGAAAAACCGTCCGGCACATCGTCAAGGGGATCGATGGGAAGCTGTTCGAGCCTCGGCAACAGGCGCTCTTCGTAGACGACGCGGCCCGCGTCGTCGATGCGGTACCACACCGGAATCGGCACGCCGAAATACCGCTGCCGGCTCATGCACCAATCCTGGTTGAGACCTTCAACCCAGTGCTCGTAGCGCTTGCCCATGAACTCGGGATACCACTGGATCTTGTGGCCCTGTTCGATGAGCGCATCCTTCTTATCCAGGATTCGCGTGAACCACTGCCGCGCCGGAATCAACTCGAGGGGCCGGTCGCCCTTCTCGAAGAACTTCACGGCGTGGGTGATTGGTTCGGAGGGCCGATCGATGACGCCCGGTGTCGACTCCGCGATCTCGACGATGATCCTCTGCGCCTTCTTGACGTAATGGCCCTGCATGCGGCGGTACACGTTGTTGGCGGCGTCGGCATCGAGGCTTTCCCAGCCCGGTTCGCCGAAACTGACCGGCATGAGGTGGCCATCGTAGCCCACGATTTGGCGGAGCGGGAGATCGAATTCGCGCCACCAATCCACGTCCGTCTGATCGCCGAACGTGCATACCATGACGATGCCCGTGCCTTTGGCCGGATCGGCGTGCGGATCCGGCATGATCGGCACCGGCACGTGGAACAAAGGCGTGACGGCCTGCTTGCCGAAAAGCGGCTGATAGCGCGCGTCCTCGGGATGCGCCAGGACGGCCACGCACGCCGGCAACAGCTCCGGCCGTGTCGTGGCGATCACGATGTGGTCCCGATCGCCGCCCTGGATGCCGAACCGGAGGTAGTGGAACGCGCTTGGGATCTCCTTGTCGGTGAGTTCAGCCTGGGCGATGGCGGTGCGGAAATCGACGTCCCACATGACGGGGCGCTCGGCCTGGTAGCATTCGCCCTTCTCGAGAAGTTCGAGGAAGCTGAACTGCGATGTGCGGCGGCAGTGCTCGTCGATGGTGGCGTATTCCTGATCCCAATCGTACGACAGGCCCAACCGTGTCCAGAGGCGGCGGAAGGCTTCCTCGTCATCCTTGGTGACCTCGTTGCACAGCTCGATGAAGTTCGGCCGGCTGATGGGCGTCGGGTCGCCCTTCCGTCCACGCTCGAATCTGAGATTCGACTCGTGATGAATATGCGGCTCGCACTTCACGTTGTAGAGATTCTGCACGCGCCGTTCCGTAGGAAGGCCGTTGTCGTCCCAGCCAATGGGGAAGAAGATGTTCTTGCCGCACATGCGCTGGAATCGGACGACGAAGTCCTGGTGCGAGTAGCTGAAGAGGTGGCCGACATGGAGCGAACCGCTCACCGTCGGTGGCGGCGTGTCGACCACGAAAGTTTCCTCGCGCGGCCGCGACGGATCGTAGGCGTACAACTGCTCCTGCTTCCAGTGCTTACGCCACCGGTCTTCCATCTCTTGCGGATCGTACTTCTTCGGCAATTCCATGGTTCGCTCCTGTGCAAGTGCCCCAATATTGAGCCGGACGGTGGATCGTCGGCATGGGAATCGAGTCGGGAGTATAGCAAATGGACGCCGTGCTTTTCCTGAATCGCCTACGGCCTGCGGGAACGTTCCGCCCACTAGATCGCCAGAAACTGGATCACGAGGCACTGGACGGCAACGGAAGCGGGAAGAACGACGGATGCCTGCCCAACAAGCGATCCTGTTGACCCCGTCCGTCTTCCGAGCGGAAGTCATACCATCGCGAGTCGTAAGCCTCCGTGGCATAGAAGTTGAAATGGCTGAGCCGATAGCGTTTCCTGTCGGCGCTGACTTCCTCAACAAAACCAACGTGTCCGTAGTGTCCGCCCTGCCAACAGGCGATCATGCCGGGCCTGCGCAAGTCGCGGGGAAGAGGGGCCTCGTTCGTGTCGTGCCACGTGCCTCCGATGAACTTCGGCCAGTTCGTGGCGTGGCGGCCCGACTTGCCCCCAAACGCGTCATGCACGAGCTTCTCGGCAGACGGATCTAGACAGCCGCTACGGGCCAGTTCGACGATCCGTCCATACACGTACCACGTGCACTGGCCGCGAAGCCTATCGCCAAAGGCGTTCAACGGGCCCGCGGCATCGCACGTGACCGTCTTGTCTGTCAAACACGTTGCCGGGAAGCCCTCGACAGGTAAGGGGCTCACGGCGCAGGCCATGTTCACGATGGCACACAACGCGAGACACAAACCCGTGCTTCTGGCCACACCCGCTTGTCGGCTACGGCGCATGGAATCCGAACCTCTACTTCCGCAAATGGCGACGACGCTCAAGCATTGTAGAGTCCGGATCGCCGGGGCGCAAGGAGCCGCTACGACTATGCGGATCGGACGGACCGGTCCGATCCGTCTAATCCGTCCGATGGCCCGCAGGGCGTGGCGTCGCGGCCGTCTGCTCCGCCTCGCTTCCGCGCGTCTCTTCGCTTTTCCCTCGTGCTCTGGGGTATAATCTCAGTCACTCTCCTTGGATGCCGTGTAGTGCTCTCCTCTTCTTGGCGAAACGGCGCGTTGGAAGGCCAGGGAGAGCGTGTTGATCTGGAGGCGCTGGCCGAGGCGGCGTCATGTTGGAAAGGAAGGACGTATGGGTATCGAGGATTCCGGGCCGGGACTGGACTTCATCCGGACGATTGTGGCCGAGGACTGCAAGTCGGGCAAGTGGGGCGGACGCGTTTTCACGCGGTTTCCGCCGGAGCCGAATGGCTATCTGCACATTGGCCATGCCAAAAGCATTTGCCTGAATTTCGGCATCGCGCAGGAATTCGGCGGCCAGTGTCACTTCCGCCTGGACGACTCGAACCCCCTCACCGAGAAACAGGAATACGTGGACTCGATCCGCGAGGACATCCACTGGCTCGGTTTCGACTGGGGCGAGCATGAGTACTACGCCTCCGATTACTTCGACCAGCTTCACGCCTGGGCCATCCAGCTTATCAAGGCTGGCAAGGCCTATGTCTGCGACCTCGATCAGGAGGTCTTCTCGAAAGAGTATCGAGGCACCATCACCGAAGCGGGCAAGCCGAGTCCGTACCGCGATCGATCCGTCGAGGAGAACCTCGACCTCTTCGAGCGCATGAACGCGGGCGAATTTGATGAAGGTTCGCGCGTGCTCCGCGCGAAGATCGATATGGCGTCGCCCAACATGCTCATGCGCGATCCCGTCATGTACCGCATCGTTAAGGTGTCGCACTATCGCGCCGGCGACAAGTGGAACGTCTATCCGATGTACGATTTCACCCACGGCCAGTCCGACTCCATCGAGAAGATCACCCACTCGATCTGCACCCTCGAGTTCGAGGTGCATCGCCCCTTGTACGACTGGTACTGCGACGCCCTCGGCATCTACCATCCGCAGCAGATCGAGTTCGCGCGCCTCAACCTCACGCATACGCTGCTCAGCAAGCGGCGGCTCATCGAACTCGTTGAAGGCAACTACGTGTCCGGTTGGGACGACCCGCGCATGCCCACCATCTGCGGCCTCCGGCGGCGCGGTTACACCCCGGAGTCCCTTCGCGATTTCTGCGGACGCATCGGCGTCGCCAAGGCCGATGGCACTACCGAGGTGGAGTTGCTCGAGCATTGCCTCCGCGCCGATCTGAACAAACGCGCGCCGCGCGTCATGGCCGTCCTCGATCCGATCAAGGTCGTCATCGAAAACTACCCCGAAGGCCAGGTCGAGGAGATGGAGGCCGTCAACAATCCCGAGGACGAATCCGCCGGTACAAGGAAGGTCCCGTTCTCCCGCGAGTTGTACATCGAGCGGGAGGATTTCATGGAAGATCCGCCGCGCAAGTTCTACCGGCTTTCGCCCGGCGCCGAAGTGCGATTGCGGTACGCTTACTTCGTGAAATGCGTTGGCGTGGTCAAAGACCCGAGCGGCAACGTCGTCGAGCTACGGTGCACCTACGATCCCGAGACGCGCGGCGGCAACACCCCGCCCGACGGACGAAAAGTGAAAGCCACCCTCCACTGGGTGTCCGCGGCCCATGCGTGCGAGGCCGAAGTCCGTTTGTACGACCACCTGTTTAAGGCGACATTCCCGGGCGACGCGCCCGAAGGTCAGGACTGGAAATTCGGCCTGAATCCGGATTCACTCCAGGTCCTGCCCACATGCTATGCCGAGCCGAGTCTGGCCGATGCCAAGCCCGGCGACCGATTCCAGTTCGAGCGGAAGGGATACTTCTGCTGCGATCCGGATACGAAACCGGGCAACCCCGTGTTCAACCGTACTGCGACCTTGCGCGACACCTGGGCCAAAGTCCAGAAGGCCGAGCAAGCTGGCGAATAGACCGATTCGCGCCGGGCTCGCAGGCGCAGATTGGTTCTGCGCCTGCTTCGGCGTGGGCTACCTGAGATCGCCGAGCTCCAGCTCGGCGGCTTCCGCTTGTTCCCGCGGTCTTCTGTGGAGACGCGGGTCCGGTCACGCTAGCGCCTGGCGTTTCCAGGTTGCGCACGATCAACGTCCGCCCACGAAGGCCGGCATGCAAGGTTACGGGGCTACCTGCGTCTCAAAGGTCGTCACAAGCTTGCCTTCCCCACTGGCAAAATCGAGCTTGATTGCCTTCGGGGAAATCCCGGACTCGGAAAGCCGCTGCACATCCAGCGTGATTGCCATCGAAAGCCGCGGGCCGATGGCAAACGCACGCTCGCCCTCGACGCCCAATCCGTTTTGAATCCATCGCGTTGCCTCCGCCGGAACCAGTCGCCAAGGGGCATCCGCCGCTTCTCGAACGGACAGCGTAACGCCGTACGCTTTCTCCGACGCATCACCGACCGTGGGCGTTCCGGAGGGCCACGGCGCGTGGAACGCGATAGGGGCCTTCCGATCGTTCTTCACGGTGATCTCGACGGCCTGCGCCGTGCCGGGCGCGATGCACGCGGCGAACGAGACCTCGCCATGGGTGCCAACGCCTCGCGAAAGGATGTAGATGCACACTGCAACACCCATCACGACCACCACCACCGACAACACATTCGAGTACGACCACGTGAATCGCCACTGCGGGCGCGCGCGCTTTGCGCTCGGCGTCTGCGGCACGGGTGTCTTGCCCTCGGTGGCTGGCGCATAGGCGTCGAGGGGCAAATCGATGAAGCCCCCGACCTCTTCCGCGGTCCGGGCCGCGTTGAGTGCATTCAGTTCCGCGAGGGCGCGGCGTAACGCTTCGATGGTCGTGTTGATATGGCGGCCCATTTCCCGGGCGGCCTGCCGCGATGTACGCCCCTCTCGGACACTCGTTTCGAGTCGCGTCTGGTCCGCAAGGGCGTCGCGTAGGTGGGCGGCCAATCGAGGCGATTCCTCCCGCAGGGCCTCGCGCAGCCGCGTCAGTTCTGCCTTGGCCGCCTCGAAGTGCCGCGTGCACGACGCCGCGTCCGGAAACGATACCGGCGACGAACTGTGGGCGTGGGCGCGCCCCTCGATGGCCTTCTTCACCTGCTCCCGATACGAGAGGGCCAGTTGGAAACGGCGCCTGAGTTCCGCGCTATCCACGGGATTTTCGCAGCTCCTTGGCCACGCGCACGAAGTCGCGGAAAAGGGGTTGGGGAGCGAGCGGCGTGCTCTTGAACTCGGGATGGAACTGCGACGCGCAGAACCAGGGGTGGCCGTTCAACTCGATCAGCTCGACCAATTCGTGGTCGCCCCGGCTATGCGTGCCGCTGACAACGAGTCCGGCTTCCTTCTCGAGCCGTTCGCGATACGCATTGTTGAACTCGTACCGGTGCCGATGCCGTTCGTAGATGACGTCCGCATCATACGCGGCGCGGGCCCGCGTACCCGGCTTCAGATCGCACCGATACGCACCCAACCGCATCGTCCCACCGAGGTCTTTGACGACGCGTTGCTCGGACAATAAGGAGATGACGGGATGGTCCGTTTCCTTCTCGAACTCCGTCGAGTTGGCGGACTGGAGGCCCAGGCAGTTGCGCGACATCTCGATGACGGCGATCTGCATGCCCAGGCAAATACCCATGAATGGGCGCTTGCTCTTGCGCGCATACTCGACCGCGCGGATCTTGCCATTGATGCCCCGGCTACCGAAGCCCGGGCCGATGAGGATACCATCGTAGTGTTTCAGGACGCTCTCGACATCGGCGTTCTCTTTCTCGAAGTCCGTAGACTCGACCCACTCGAGCTTTACCTTGCAGTTGTTGGCGATGCCGGCGTGCACAAAGGCCTCGTTGATGCTCTTGTACGCGTCGTTATGGCCCACATATTTGCCGACCGCGGCGATCCGCACCTCGTCATTGAGCGACACAAACTTATCGACCATGGCCGTCCATTCGGTGAGGTCGCTCTCACCGGCCTCGAGGTTCAGAACCTCCAGCACGGTACCATCCAGGTTCTGCGCCTTGAAGTTGAGCGGAATCGCATAGAGCGGCGCAATGTCGCGCGCCCCGATGATCGCCTTCGAGCCCACATTGCAGAAAAGGGCGATCTTCGCCCGCTGGTCGTCGGCAATCTCCTGATTTCCCGTGCGGCAGACGATCACGTTCGGCTGAATGCCGATATCGCGCAGAGCACGAACGCTGTGCTGGGTCGGCTTCGTCTTCAGCTCACCCGAGGCTTCGATATACGGCAGCAGCGTCACGTGAACGTAGCAGCAATCGTGGGGACCCGCATCGAGACCGAACTGACGGATGGCCTCAAGGAACGGCTGGCCCTCGATATCGCCGACGGTCCCGCCAATCTCGACAATGGCGACGTCGGTGTCGCTCTGCGAGTCCGTAGTCAGCATACGAACGTACGACTTGATCTCGTTGGTGATGTGGGGAATGACCTGCACGGTCTTACCCAGGTACTCGCCGCGGCGTTCCTTCTGAATGACGCTATTGTAGATCCGCCCCGTCGTGGCGTTGCTTTTCTGCGAGAGCTTCGAGTGGGTAAAGCGCTGGTAATGGCCCAGGTCGAGGTCGGTCTCCGCGCCATCGTCCGTCACGAACACCTCCCCATGCTCGTAGGGATTCATCGTGCCGGGATCGACATTGATGTAGGGATCGAGTTTCATCATGGCCACTTTCAGGCCACGCGCCTCAAGCAGGAGGCCAAGGCTTGCCGCCACCACGCCCTTGCCCACCGACGAGACAACACCACCGGTCACAAACACATATTTAGGCATCTACAGCCCTTTCTCCTCGATCCATCCGCGCACCCGTTCCAGATCTTCCGGCGTATCCACACCCAAACACCGATGCTCGGTGTCAGCCACCACGATCGAGTATCCATTCTCGAGAACGCGCAACTGCTCGAGTTTCTCGAACCGCTCGAGAGGAGTCTGCTCCATCTGAGCATAGCGCAAGAGAAAGTCGCGCCGGTATACGTACAGTCCGATATGCTGCCAATGGCATTGCGGATCGCCGCGCCGATCCGCTTCGTCTCGAATGTAGGGAATCGGATGCCGTGAGAAGTACAGCGCCCGGCCTCGGCCATCGCAGACCACCTTCACCACATTCGGATCCGAGATCGCCGAGGGTTCGGTAATCCGCCGCCTCACGGTGGACATGGGAGCCTCGGGCGCAGCCAGCAGCGCGTTCACCGCCGCGTCGACAGTTGCCGGCGAGATCAGCGGTTCATCGCCCTGGACGTTCACCACGATCGCCGCGCTGTCTCCTGCCGCTACCTCGGCGATACGGTCGGTGCCCGACGCGTGGTCCGCCCGGGTCATGACCACCGCCACGCCCAAAGGGCGCAGGGCATCGGCAATCCGTTCGTCGTCTGTGGCCACCACCGCGCGATGGACGCTTGCCGCTTGGCAGGCCCGCGTGTACGTGTGCCAAACCAGTGGCTTGCCGGCCAACGGGGCGATCATCTTGCCGGGGAACCGGGTGGACGCGTAGCGCGCCGGGATGACCGCGAGAACATGGAGTGGAGTCCCAACAACCATTCGAATGACGCACCTCTTGGCGTATTCAAGGCATAACGCATTGAAAAGAAATGACTTAGGAAGGAGAAGAGATTGTCCCGTTCCCCTAACGGGACTCTAAAATAACACAGAACCCTTCCCGTTTTCAATGAGAATTTCGCGCCTCCCGCGACACGCGCATTGAAACCCCTGCGTTCTTTTGGGATACTCGGGGTGTGCGTTCTGCGGAAGTCCAGCATTCAAAAGGGTATAGGAAACCTTGGCGGAACTTATCGTATTAGGTTATTCGAGGATCTGGCGAGGCCTTCTCCTGGGGTCGCCGGTTCCCAACTGAGGGTAGAACGCGGGCATGGGCTCGTTTGGGTGCGCGTGGACGCGCACCACGCGACAGGTGCGACGGGAAAACTGATGGATCGTGACCGAAACCTGCTCCTTGGCGTGTTCGCGGTGCAACTCCGTCAGGTCACTCCCTCTCAGCTTGCGGCCGCTGCGGTGGATTGGGCCAGCGACCGGGAACGAGATCTGGGCCGTAGACTCGTCGATTCCGGTGCGCTAACGCCCCAGGCCGCTGAATTGCTTGTGGCGTTCGTTGACCAGACGGTGGCCATGTACGGAGGCGATGCCTCGGCCGCTCTCGAGGCTTTCGGTGGCGAGCGTCAGGTCACGAAATCGTTCCGGAGCAGCATCGAACTGAGTGAGTCGGGGGATGTTGAACCCATTCCCGAGGCGGCCCTGATTCTCAAGGATGCCGAATCGGTGCCGGCGGTTGAAGAGAGCGAGGGACGATACGCGGACCTGGCGGAGTACGGCCGGGGCGGCATGGGCCGGATCGTGCTTGTGCACGACACCTTTCTTGGGCGCGAGATCGCCCTGAAGGAGCTGCTCTCACCCGGAGACAAGAAGGGGTCGTCGGGACGCTCGAGCTCCCGCCGCCAGTCGGTGCCGCACATGGCGCGTTTCCTCGAGGAAGCGCGCATCACGGGCCAACTCGAACACCCCTCGATTGTGCCCGTCTACGAGATTGGGCACCGCAAAGACGGCACGCTGTATTACACCATGAAGCTGGTGCGTGGGACCACGCTTGACCAGGCCATCAAGGGCGCTGCTTCGCTCGAGGAGCGCCTCGGGCTTCTTCCGCACTTCGTCGACGTGTGCCAGGCCATCGCCTATGCCCACAGTCGGGGCATCATCCACCGGGATATCAAGCCCGGCAACGTGATGGTGGGAGAGTTCGGAGAAACGGTGGTTCTAGACTGGGGATTGGCCAAGAACAAGGCCGCCCAGGACGTTCACGAACAGGGGTTCCGCGACTCGCTTGAGGCCGCCCACAAGGGCAGCGAAATGGAGGTGCACAAGACGGTCTACGGCCGGGCCGTGGGCACGCCGGCCTACATGCCGCCCGAACAGGCCGAAGGCCGCCTGAATGAGGTCGACGAGCAGTCGGATGTCTACAGCCTTGGGGGGCTGCTCTATGAGCTGTTGACTGGCCGCCCGCCCTTCGAAGGCGAGAATGTATACACGATCATTTGGCGGGTCATGTCCGAGGAACCCGAATCCATCACGAGTCGTGAACCCAAGGCGCCTCCCGAGCTCTGTGCCATCTGCCGGCGTGCCATGCACAAAGACAAGGCGGCGCGTTACGCTTCGGCCAAGGCCTTGGCCGATGAAGTGCAGCGTTTTTTGTCGGGCGCCCTTGTCCAGACTTACGAATACCGGACCTTCGAGCTCATTCGTCGTTTCTTCCGTCGGTACAAGGCCATCTTTGCGACTGCGGCCATCGCCGCGGTGGCCCTGGTTCTGACGGGTGTGGTGTCTTACGTCCGAGTCGTCGAGGAGAGGGATGCCGCGCTTGCGGCGCGCGAGAAGGAGCAACAGGCCCGCGAGGCCGAGGAGCGGGCGCGCCGAGAGTCCGAGCTGGCCCGCGAGGAGGAGCATGAAGCCCGCCAACTCGCCGAACGGGAATCCTATCGATCGAGCGTCTTGCTCGCGCAACGCAACATTGAGGACGGCCTGTTCGAGCGTGCGCGCAAGGCATTGTGGGCCACGCCGGAAGACAAACGGAACTGGGAATGGGGCTATCTCCTGGGCCGGTGCTATCAGGACGTGTATACGTTCTCGGAACATGATGACCGAATTGTGGACCTCGACCTGAGCCCGGACGGTTCCCGGTTTGCCACGGCCTCCTGGGACGGCGCGGCCTGTGTGTGGGAGATGGACACCGGCCGGCTTGCGGCCAAGCTCAAAGGTCACGAAGACGGCCTGACGTGTGTGGCCTTCAGTCCGGACGGAACAGCCGTCGCGACGGCGTCCTTCGACGCTACGGCGCGGGTGTGGGACACCGCGAGCGGCGCGCTCCGGATGACGCTGACCGGGCACGAAGGTGCGGTGAATGCCGTGGCCTTTAGCCCCGACGGCACGTATCTGGCCACCGCGTCCCAAGACGAGACGGCGCGCGTCTGGGACCTCGCCTCGGGCGAGCCGATCAAGGTCTTCGGCGAGGAAGGGCACAGCGTCTCGAACGTGTCGTTCGGGCCGAGCGGCAATCGGGTGCTCATCGTAGCCCAAGGCGCGGATGCCCGGATTGTCGACCTTGAAACCGGCGTCAAACGTATGACCTTCGGCGGCGAAGCGTGGCCCTGCAGCGACGCCTTCTTCAGCCCGGACGGCACCCGGGTACTCACCACCTTTCTCGGCAAGGCGGGCGCTACGGCAGTCGTGTGGGACGTCACCAGTGGCGAGGCCTTCGCCACCCTCGCCGGCCACGCCGACCGTGTCGTGTGGGCCGGTTTCAGTGCGGACGCCCGCGACGTGGCCACGGCCTCTTCAGACAATACGGCACGGGTGTGGGATACGGAGTCTGGCGTTCTCCTGGCCGAATTCCGCGGTCATACCAAGACCGTGAACGCGGCGGCCTTCAGCCCGGACGGGCGTCAGTTGGCGACGGTTTCGAAGGATCAGACGGTTCGCCTGTGGGACATCGTCTCGGAGGCCCCTCTCGCCGTGTTTGCAGGCCACGAAGGATCCGTTGTTGACGTGCGATTCACACGCGACGGCAAGCGTCTCCTGACCACGTCTGAGGACGGCACGGCGAAGCTGTGGGAAGTGCCCGCCGATGAGCAGGAGGACCTGCTCTGCGAGGCGGATGCCCCCGTTGCCGACGCATCGTTCAGTCGGGACGGAACTCGTCTCGCGATGGCCTTCACGGATGACACCGTAGCCGTTTGGGACACCGAGGCCCGCAACGAGCTGCTGGCGCTCACCTGTTTCTCGGAACAGAGCCGAGCGGCCGTATCACCCGACGGCCGCCTTCTGGCCACAGCGTTTGCCGAGGCCGGTTTCTCGTGTCTTGTGTGGATATGGGACATTGACCAGCAGTGCATCGTCAACACCCTGTCAGGCTCCCTAGCCCAGGTTGAGCAGTTGACGTTCAGCCCTTCGGGGGAATGCTTGGCCACGGCATCGAGCGATGGCGTCGTGCGCGTATGGCGGACCGACTCCGGGGCGCTCGAGCGCACCTTCGAGGGGCATGCAAAGAACGCGCCCTGCGTCTGCTACGACTCGGGGGGCACGCGCATCGCCACGTCCTACGCGGACGATACGGCGCGGGTGTGGGACCTGGAGAAGGGCTGCGATGTGGCGACGTTCCACGTGGATCAGTGGCTGGACCGTCTCTCATTCACTCCCGATGGCGAGGGATTGATGGTAGCTACGGAGGAATATGGCCTGATCTGGGGTATCTCGACGAACGAACCGTTGGCCGCCCTCGATGGCGCCGTCGAGCGCCTTTCGAGGGCGCCGTTCAGTCCGTCCGGCGCGCGCGTGGTGGGGATTTCGAGCGGCAGCGCCAAGGTGTGGAAAACCGACACAGGCGAAGACTTGCTCACGGTTCCGGGTGTCGAACTAGCGGAATTCCATCCCGACGGGCGTAGGTTGCTCTTGGTGCAGACCGACAAGGCGGTGCGCTTCCTATCGGCCGAGCCATTTCGGCCGGACATGCTCCCGGGCGACGACAGCATCGAGTGGGTCGACCGCTATGCCATGCACAAACAAACGCGGCTGGCTCAACAGAAAACGGCCACGCCGGCTACCCAGAAGCCGTCTGTCTTGGCTATGGTCACCCGTGAAGGTCTGACGACGCGACTGAACCAGTTCGTCCGAATCTGCGCCCTAGAGGTCCATGACGCCAAGACCACCGAACAGGCGGCGGGCTACGTCGTCCGGCCGGACGCGGCGGCGCCCATTCTGGCGCGTCTCGGCGCCCGCGAGGGAGACCGCATTGTCGTCATCAACGGCGCCGAGATCCGCGACAGGAACGACATCATCGAGGCCTTTCAGAAGTACTTGAACGCGCCGAACGACGAGGCGTCGGCGACCTTTGCGCTCAGCATCGTCCGCGGCAGCCGCCGGATACACCTTCGTTACTTATTCGTCGATCGCGTGCACGCTCAGATCGACGTGAGTATCCCGCGCGTCGCGTTGATGCCGCTCATCAAAAGCCAGCTCGACGCGGCGAAGGCCAAGCATGACGCCTTTCTCGACCATGACCTGCGGCTGGCCCGGTGGCACCTCGAACCCGTCTTCGGCAATGAGCCCGCCGGCTTCTGGATTGGCGAAGCCTATAATCCTTATGCGGACAACTTCCTTCGTCGGCTGGGTTTGCAGCCCGGCGACCGCGTGCTCTCGGTGAATGACCGGACCATCACCAGTTCGGTGGACCTTCTGGACGCCGTTGAGGCGGTGGCTTCGGATCTGGCAGGAAGCGAAGTCGATCATTGCGTGATCGAGATCCAGCGCGGCCAGTTCCAACGGTTCACCATCGACCTCGCCTTCACGGATCCCCAGCACGCCGAACAGCCCTGAGGTGAACGAAGCCAGCGATCGCCTGTAGGTCAGGCGGGCTCTTCGATCTCGCGGACGTGGTCTTTCCGGATGAAGTCGATGCGATTGCCGAAGCGGACACGGTAGAAGGGCGGCTCGTCGAGGACTTCCTCGGCCGGCTGGGTGAGGCCGCTGTTAAAGCGGATGGTGTAGTACTTCTTGGTTTCCGGCGGCGGATTGGTGACGCTAAGTTTCGGGGGCGAGTCGCTCTTGTAGGCCGACGCGGCATACTCGGCGCCCGAACCGGCGCGGTCGAAGGCTTGAACCGAGGCCAGCACGTCGCGGACGTAGTCCTGAGTCTCCTGGAAAGGCGGGACGCCCCCATGCTTCTTGACCACGCTCGGCCCGGCATTATAGGCGGCGAGCGCTTTGCGGTAATCATAGTTGAAAAGCTGGAGCACCTTGGCCAGGTACTGGGTTCCCGCCGCGATGTTCTGGGCCGGATTAAAGATGTTCGTGACGCCCATCTCGGCCGCGGTGTCCGGCATGAGCTGCATTAGTCCGCACGCGCCCTTGGGCGAACGCGCATAGGGATTGAAATTGCTCTCCGCCTTGATTACGGCAAACACGAGGTTCTCGTTCAGGCCGTACGCTCGGGCGTACCGGCGAACGAGATTGGCGATGCTCGCCGACGTGTAGCTCGACGCCGACTTCATCTCCTGATACTCGGCTGGAACCGTTACCCGCTCGTACTTGATCTCGACCACGTCGTAGCCATCGCGCTGCTCGTACTTCTCGGGTCGATTGGTGATCGTTACGACCCCGTTCTTGTCGCGGAAGTAGCCCACGCGTTGTCTTACCTGGCGCGTTTGGGCCAGGTGCATACGCGCTCCGGGTGCCGACTCCTGGGCCGAGAGCACGCTTGAAGCGCCCAAGAGCGCGAGAACACCCCCTACCACGGCCTGCCACAGCCGGGGCCGCTGCTCCTGGAGAGCCGATCGCGTTTGGCGCATCATATTGTCAATAGAATACCTGGAAACGCGTTCCCGGCGCAAGGTGGCGGTGGAACCGGCAGGGCAATCGCATTAAAACCTAGCTCCCCGCCCTTGGCGTGTCACGTCACCCC